>Ga0307515_10007657_pt1 | contig 21297 bp, 17 predicted proteins | sample 17_EM_MG_FD_194513 | JGI IMG/M metagenome (GOLD analysis project Ga0307515, IMG submission 194513) | Populus trichocarpa ectomycorrhiza microbial communities from riparian zone in the Pacific Northwest, United States - 17_EM | ecosystem: Host-associated > Plants > Roots > Unclassified | place...
CAGTAGGGAGAGTTCTAGAGAACAGGTTGTGCCCAAGCATTGGGGGCACTGACTAGCATGCTTGTTGTCTTGCAGACTTCCACTCAGGGCTGGGAGACCATTTCCCTCTGTGGGTCTTGTGTGCACAAGTAGCAGAGTCAGTCGCAGAGCGACCTCCCTGACCCACAAAAATAAAATGAAAAGCTGGCCAACAAGTTCCTGTGGGGTGGCCACCCATTGCTGTGCTGTTGCAAAATTCCCCATAAATTATGAACGTGCCCCAGAGACCACAAATAACATCTGAGAATTCTTTGGAACACATTGAGAGCACATTTTTTCCACAGCCTCTGCCCCTTTCCATCTAACTTGACTATGCCTCAATCTAAATCCCTCAAACTTACTGCAAGAATTACTCTTGAGGAGAAGCACCAAAACCTCAAGGCTGCTCTTGAAGAATGGAGGGAAACCCAGTCAGCCACCAACCCAATCTCCATCAACCAGCTGGCCCTCAAGCACAATGTGCCTCATTCAACACTCCAAGGCACAATCAATGGAAGGCCAACAAAGTTAGAGTCCTGTACTAAGTGTGGGCTCCTAACTGCTGAGGAAGAAGAGGTGCTGGTCAGATATCTGCTTGAGGCAGCACAGCAGGGCTTCCCTGACACAAGGAGACAACTCTTGCTATGTGTGTCTGAGATTGTCCAGCTCAAAGCTCCTGAGCAGACCATTGAAGTCAACAAAAACTGGACCAACAACTTCTTGCACCAGCATTGTGACCACCTTGCAAGGGTATTGGTCAACCTTCTTGACCACAGTTTGTGGTGGTGCAGCAAACAGGAACACAGTGGATGCCTGGTTTAACCTGCTTGAGGAGACAGTCCAACAATACAATACAACATCTGCCCTGAAACTCTCTTCAACATGGATGAGACCAGTGTTGCATTTGGGCAACTGCCTACAAAGTCCCACCATATTGGTGCTTCTGGGCAATGCCAGCAGATCAACCTTTCTGATGGAAACCAAGAGACTGCCACAATGTGCACCATGATTTCTGCAAGTGGTGACTTTTACCCTCCCACATTCATATTCAAGGGGAGTCAGTTGCAAGGCAAGGCAGATATGAAGAACCCACTTGATGCCCTGTAGGTGGTTTCTCTCCATTCATGGCAATCTTTCTCATGCTATTAAAGCCTCAGGATGTCAAATACTGGCTATATGACTCAGGTGATTAGTGAAGAATGGATTAGGGATTGCTTTGAGATCCAGACACAAGGTGTTGCCAATGGTGACTATTGAGTGTCAGTTGTGGATGGAGCTTCCTCCCATTTTTCCTATGGCCTGCTGCAATTTGCAAAGGCAAACAAGATTATTGTGCTCTGTCTTCCACCAAACTGCACTCACATCCTGCAATGTGAGTCCTTACTTTATCAGTATTTCATTGCACTAATAGTGCTATAATTGTATTAGGTTTGGATGTCCTTGGCTTCTCTCAATCCAAGTGTAAATACACTCAAGCCTTGGAAGAGTGACTTTGAAATCATGAAGGCAGCATGAACAAAAAAGAATCCCTTGTTGCTACATATTGAAAAGCCATTTCAACAGGCATTCACCAAGGCAAACTGTATTCAGGCCTTTGAAGTCACTGGAACTTGGCCAGTTGACTGCTCCAAGATCAGCAATGTGAAGACTGCTCCCAGTGAAGGGCTGAGCATCCATCCAAGGCCTCCTGTTGAGGATTCTAGCCCAGTGCAGGCTGTCACAAAGTTGGTTGAGGCAGTTGTTGCTCTTCCACCTGTTGCAGAGGCAGGCTCTGAAGATGAAGTGGGAAACCCATTTCAAAGGAGCCACAACAGCTCTCCAACAATCCCCCATGATTTCCAGGCCCATCTCCTATCCACCTGGGCTTCATTCCTTGTCAATGGTTCCATCCCATCCTTCTCTGAGCAGCTCCCACCTTTTGCATTCACCCCAATAACCCCCTTCAAGCCTACAGCCACCTCACAGTACTTATCTATCCCTGATGAAGGCACTTGAAGGTCCTGGGAATCACTTACAGTATTGCTGACAATGCTGCCCTTCAAAAGGATAATCAAAAACTCACAAAACAATGTGCCAATTTGGAGCAAGAGCTAAACAGACTTCATGCCCAATATGCTCTGACAAGTTCACACCTCAAAGAACCCAAACTGGGCTGTGTCATAAGCAGGGCAGGCAGGTATCTGCAAAGAACAAGGGGATCCTGTTAAAAGGAGGTGGAATTCTTACCAGCAAGGATATTATGGATAAGATAAAGGCCAGAGATAATGAGAAGAAGGCCAAAGAAGAGGCAAAAATGTGAAGAGGCCAGGCAAGAATTGAGAAAGGGGTTGAGAAAGTGGTGGCAGAGGAGAAAAAGCAGTTGTAAAGAAGCAAGGTGAAGAAGTGTTCAGATGAAAAAGTGGCAGGAAGATAAGGTAGCCTGGCAAGAATATGGAGGCCAAGTGAAGAACTTCTGGCCACAACCAAGAATTTGCATGTTTATGAAGGCCTGGATGGAGGGGGATATTATAGATGATGAAGTAGTCATGATCCCAAAGAGATTGCACCCAAAACACAGCAGAATACACATGTTGAAGAGGAGACTGAGGAAGAGAGCATCACAGAGTGGGAGGATTGCAACAGTAGCAGATCGGAAGATGACTAGGAACCCTTAAGATCCATTTGAAACAATTTGTTATTTTGTAGAGTTTTCTGGTTGGTGTTTCCAGGTTGGGGGGGGTGGCTGACTGGGGGTGGTTGCCATTTTGAGGTGTCTTGTAATAAGTTGCCAAAGGGGAGGGGGGCACAACAACTCAAATTACATTTCAATTTCTAATGTATATAGCAATTATTATTTACAAGAATGAGAGTTTAGGTCACAATTTGAGGGTGGTGGCCAGCCCAGAAAACTTCTGGCCAAGTGGCAGCAGATGTACTGTGCTTGACTGTAATACAAGATTTACAATGCCCCACACTTGATGAACCAGTTTTTGTGCTGGTTGCCAGTTTTTCCTTCTTTGGCCTTTACCATTGCCTGGATCCTCCTGGGCATACTTGCAATAATATTGCCTTTTTTTTCCTCTTTTCCTCCCCATTCCAATGATCTCTGCTCCCTCTGATCACTCCAATATCTCTGACTGACTACTGCCCCTCATTTGATTACCTCACACTTGCTCCTCCCAATGTCACTTCCCCAATCCCACTCCTGCTCCCAACCTCCTTCCAATCCCTTTGTCCCTTCTCTTGCTCTCCATGACTCATGACTTGTATTACAGACTCTTTCCAATGCTATCTGTTTGTATCCTATGTTTCCTTATGTTTGTATCATTCTCTGCATGCTACTAGACTCACCCCTATAGTGTAGACTTGCCTCCACTTCACATGCTCCACTAATGCCACCTTGCTCCCTCTCCTGTACCACTGTGCTCCCATAGCTCCCACTTCATCACCCATGTGTAGTTCCCACTTCCACACCACCCCTGCCTCTGCCTCTTTCCACTTTTTTTTTTTTTTTTTTTTTGTGGGTCAGGGAGGCGGCTCTGCCGCCGTATCCATGAAACGATCAGAGAGGGGAAGTGGTCTCCCGGCCCCTGCTGCTGACGTTTCTATGGAGAGGTGCCCCTTCATCTGGCACCGCCTGTTCTCTAGAACTCTCCCTACCGTCACCTGCAGGAATCTGGTTTAAGACCCCGTTGCCTGTTGGAGGCGCCAATACAGCTGCTCTGTCACCCAAGGACAATATGGTCTCCCAGTGTCCAAGAGAATATTCAGATCCACCACGGCTTCAGAGGCCAGGAGTGTGGGGGTCGCCAACGACCGGAGTGATCGTGGAATACCCACTAAACCTGCAGGGGGCCTCCTGTCCGACCTAGGCTGTGATGACCCCTGTCCGCGACTGACAGGGCTAGCCATACCGGACTGCCCAGAAAATGTTTAACGTCCCTCCCTGGGCCCCTGTCATCTGTCCGCAAGCAAACTCTGACAAGGGCCACTATCCCCCGCCTTTCAGCCGGAGTATGACCGACTCCCAGAGGGCGAAGGAAGGGCCATGGAGACGACATATCTGGTGGTACCAGGGGAGTTAAATTTGAGAAGTCAGGGTACAAGCATCTGCATTGCTACAGTTAACTATGGGACTGCTAGAGGGTAGCCTACATGATTACAACGTCGCAACCAGATTTGACACCGAAGCGTAAACTACTAACTACCCGAGAAACGTTACATGGTCAAAGCCGATTCAAAAACTGGGGCTAACTAGGCCTCACGGCTGGCTACACGCTACCCTGGAAACAACTTATGCGAGCAACCAGATTGTTATTCTGGGCTCACCGACGGCAGATTATTCTGTCCTCTCAGGCCGGAAACAATTTACTATAAAGTTCCTGCCATGGCCCGCCCCGGGATTCCATCCCTGGAGTTTCCCGTTCCACGGCAGGTCGGTTCGGTTTGCCTATCAGCGAGCCTAAGCGATTGGTTAGAACGCGCGCTCTAGCCGGTTCTAGGCCCGGATCCCCGTCCTAACCGCAGTTGCCGTCTCGCCTCAGCAGACCAACGTGAGGCCAGCCAGGGTCACAGGCCCGATCCCACAGAGGAACACCTGACGGCTCCACAGACTCCCCAGGGGTCACGGGGTGCCAGGGGGCTTCGTTCGCACTGGGCAGGAAACCTCATGCACCCGTTCGGGCTATGCGCGTCGCAGGAGTAATGCTGAGACTAACGTCCCGCGTCAGGGCGGCCGAGCCGTTGCCCGACTCAGCGCGCCAACTCTTACGATGGCGAACTGGGGAGCTCACTATCCTGCACACGGACTACTTATGTGTTCGGGTTGTTTTCAAACACACTTACAAGTCTTATCGTCGCCTATCGCTTTAAACACCACTGAGTGGGCGGAGTCCCTGCATCAGCTCAGGAGTCCCCCTTAAGCGTCCTAGGAGTAGTCTAGGATGGACTTACAGCCCGACGTGTCAACGACCCCGCCGCATGCCTTGGCTGTCGTATCCGCAGCGCTACCACGATGCCGCGGGCCTGGTACCTCCGGTTAGCCCCAGTTTCCGACGACCACCTTTAGCCCGCTCGGCTTCTACTGTGCCCTGCTTGCGAGCGGTTGCCCGGTTGGAACTACGTGGAAGTAGTGGTCGGGTCCAACCTCTGCCTCTTTCCACCTCCACTATGTGATGCCACCCACACACTGCCCTCCACTCCACTGCCCCCTGCAGTCTTGTAGCTGTGTGTTTGTAAATTAGACTTTGTATTTAAGCTCAGACTTGATGAGGAACATACCTCACTTGATGTTTCAATAATAAACATTTGTATTGGGCACCCTGCCTCACTCAATTAGAATCCTGATGCCCTCACTTGCCCCCTTACTGTTGGACTTCACACCTCAGGACTGTGTGGTTCATTCCCCTGCCCTTGCAAGCTAACTCCCACCCATAGCACTGCCAGGCTAGCCAGCCAGACCAAAACCCCACTTCAGTCAGCCCCTTCAGTGTCACACCTAGTCAGAGCATTTACTGCTGAGACAGATTGGGCACCTGTTGTGCTTTTGGGCAGTTGCTTGGGAATTAGGTCTGACAAGCCCACAAGTCATTGTACCCATTCCCTCCCCCCTTTTGGAGATTCCATTTCCTGCCAGTGTGTGTGGACAAGAGGAGAATCCCTATTCCATCAGTGTACAGATGAGCCTCAAGCCCTTTCCTTTCCTTTGTCTTTCCAATGTTGGTTTCTATCAGAAACTGTTGTGATTGACCAATTCCATCACAGTATGTTAAGTACCTACTAGGCACTGTGCACTTGCATGACCAGACCATTCACAAACATAGATCACAGAACCAGAACCCAACCCTGAACCCAAACACAAAAACCCAAACCAACCTATGGCCCTGTTTCCTGCCCTGAAATGGACCCTGAGAGATAAGGCTTCTCCACTGAAGGAGGAAGTTGTTGCCTTCCATTGGGAAGTCACTTCTATCACAGACACCCAGATGCCCCCAAACAAACTGACCCTCCTGCTGCTTGTGCATGACCTGCCAGACGACAGAGGGTTCTTCAATAGTCAACAAGGATGCTGACCCTTGGTGGGGGGTACTGCAATAATATTGCCTTTTTTTCCTCTTTTCCTCCTCATTCTGATGATCTCCACTCCCTCCAATCACTCCAATATCTCCAACTGACTACTGCCCCTCATTCAATTACCTCACACTTGCTCCTCCTGATGTCACTTCCCTGATCCTGCTCCTGCTCCCAACCTCCTTCCAATCCCTTCATCCCTTCTCTCACTGTCCATGACTTGTGACTTGTAATACAGACTCTTTCCAATGCTATCCATTTGTATCCTATGTTTCCTTATGTTTGTATCATTCTCTGCATGCTACTAGACTCACCCCTATAGTGTAGACCTGCCTCTGCTTGCAATAATATTCCCCTTTTTTCCCCTTTTCCTCCTTATTCTGATGATCTCCACTCCCTCTGATCACTCTGATATCTCCGACCAACCACCATCCCTTGTTCGAATGCTACCTGCTTGCTCCTCCCAATGTCATCCCTCTGATCCCAATCCCACTCCTGACCTCCTTCCAATCCCCTTGTCCCTCCCCCTGCTCTCCATGACTTGTGACTTGTGATACAGACTCTTTCTGATTGTATCCTATGTTTCCCCATGTTTGTATCATTCTCCACATGCTACTAGACTCATCCTGATAGTGTAGACCTGCCTCTGCCTCCCACTCCACTGTGCCTGTGTTCCCTTGCATAGCCCCCACCTTGCTGCTTCTGTGTAAGTTCCACTTCCACCTTGCTATGCCACCCACACACAGCCTGCCACTCCACTGCCTCCTGCAGTCTGGTAGCCACATGTTGTAGAACTAGACTTTGTATTTAACCTCAGAGTCAATGAGAAATGTACCTCACTCAATGTCTCAATTATAGATGTTTGATATTGTGTGCCCTGCCTTGCTCAATTAGAATCCCAACTCACTTGCTTGCCTGCTTGCTCACCTGCCTGCTGTTGGACTTTGGACTTCAAGACTGTGTGGTTCATTCCCCCACCCTTGCAAGCTAACTCCCACCCATAGCACTGCAGGGTTAGCCAGCCAGACCAAACCCCCACTTCAGTCAGCCCCTTTGGTGTCACACCTAGTCAGAGTGTTTATCACCAAGACAGATTGGGTGCCTGTCATGCTTTTGGGCAGTTGCCTGGGAATTAGGTCTGACAAACCTGTAAGCTGTCATATCCATTCCCCCCCCTTTTCCTTTGGAGATCTTATTCCTGCCAGCACATGTGGACAAGAGGAGAACCCCACTTCTGTTGGCACACAGATGAGCCTCAAGATATTTCTGCTTTCTTTGTCTCTGAGTGTTGGTTCCTATAGGGAACCTTTGGATTGACTGATTCCATTGCACTGCTTCACATGCTCCACTAATGCTGCCTCACTCCCTCTCCCATACCACCATGCTCACATAGCTCCCACTTCATTGCCTGTGTGTAGTTCCCACTTCCACATCACCCCTGTCTCCACTTCTTTCCACTTTTTTTTTTTTTTTTTTTTTTTTTTGGTGGGTCAGGGAGGTCGCTCTGCCACTAAACCTTTGAAAACTTAATCAGGAGGAAATGGGTCTCCCAGCCTCCACGAAAAAGGGTTCAAGAAGGAGTAGTGCCCCATCAGCCGGCACGACCTGCTCTCTAGAGCTCTCCCTACCGTCACCTGCAGGAATCTGGTTTAAGACCCCGTTGTCTGTTGGAGACACCAATACAGCCCCGCTCACGCTACTCCACCAAAGGACGAGATGGTCTCCCAGCGCCCAGAGGAGAGAGCCGAGACTCCAAGGCTTCAGAGGCTGGGAGTGTGGGGGTCGCCATCAGCCAGAGGACTGTGGAATACCCACTAAACCTGCAGGGGGCCTCCTGTCTGACATTGGCAAGGTAGCCCCCACCCACGGGTGGGTAGGGGCGCTGTACTGGACCACCCTTAAATTGTTTAATGTCCCTCCCTGAACTCCCACCCTACACCCTCTACAGGCTCAGTTGAGAGTTACTATCCCAGCCGTACAGCAGGAGTGGAACCTACTACCAGAGGGCACAAGAAGGGTCATGAGGACAACGTAGATTGTTGGAAGGTGTGGTCTCAGCTGTCAGCCTCACTTGTAGGCGCCATCTGTCAACCTGTTCTTGGCTCCAGGAGCCTGATCTGCTGCGCCCACAGAGTCCTTATCCTTCGTCTCTGGGCAAGGAGTCAGCAGGGTCCGCTTAAGTGAGGTAGTACAGGATAGGGGCACAAATCTGAACCCATTGTCATGTATTTCCTTCATGCGCCACTTCCATAGCACCCAGTAGTAGTTACCAATTATCCATTCTCACTTAGGCCTTGAGGCTCTTAGCTCCTTAAGGATCTTCTTCCTTCCTTTAAAGATAGGCAGGGCAGAGTCTTCCAGCGCTCGCACAGTTACTAGGGGCGCCGTTGCCGACTATTCTAACACATGAACCCTGAAGGGAGCTGTGACCCCACTGTCAACTCTCGTTAACTGGATATAACTTAACCCAACAACTGCCTGTTATTGGCAAGGTTGAGCAACTGGCAATAATGTATACTCTCGAGTCGGTGACTGAGATACCTAACAAACCCCTAAACCTTTTTCCACGATTGTCCTTCCATTCACATGACCATATGCTAGAACATTCCCTGATGACGTCGTCTATGACTCATTGTCCTTCTCTGTGTTCTGGAATGTTCTCTATGACGTTGCGTTTTGTTCTTTTGGATTCCTTTGGATTCTTCTGGGTTCTTTGATATGATGTATATAAGTGATGAAGGGGGAACCTGTATTCTCTATTCGACCTTGAAATCATACTTCATTCGTCGCTTCCTTCCCAGTTTATCTTACCTTGAGCATCTCTCAAGTGTGAAGATTGACTAAGTGCCCTGCTTGTATACTCTACTTGCTACAGAAGGTTGAATCTACCTTCGAGCACTGCACTACCTCTACGCAAGTGATTCTTGCCCACCACGTATCACTGTATCCCCACCCGACCCCAGACCATTGTCTGGCTCATCTGGGACCACAACCGTCGTTGTTGGAGACCCTCTAGAACCCCAACAGGAATTGTCCTCCTGATTTGCAATTGTCATTGTTCCCCCCCACATGTTCTTGCCATCTTCTAAACTCTTGGTCACGTCACCTTTGAGTCTATCATGGCACAAATCCCCACCCTTGTACATGCCAATCCCGCACATGTTACAAATGTGGAATGGAACACCTACTCTGGATCAGTAGCAGCTTATGCGACTCAGGTCGAGGCCGACATCCAACAGATAGACCCCACTCTCCAAGTGGAAGCAGAACCACAGGCGTATACCGATAACCCAGTAACTCCCACTGCTAGAATCGCGGCATCAGCTGCTGTCACAGGATGGTTACATCGTATGCAGGCTCAACACGCCACACTAGTAGCTGCTGAAGCAGCCAGAGTCACACAGACCAATGCCATAAACACAGCAGTCACCAATGCTATAGCAGCTGCCAATGCTGCTGCCGCTGCTCAACCAGGAGCCGCCCCCGCACCCGTACCACAGGCACAGGTCCCAGCCAACATCACCGCCCTCCTTAACATGGTGAACCAATTATTGGCACAACAGATGAATGCTCCAGTTATTTCCCCTCCCCCTGCTCAACCACGTTATAAGGCCGCTTTACCTACCAAGTACACAGGAGTAATCTCTGAGTCTAGGGGATTTCTCAATAAATGCGAAAACTACTTTGTTCTTAACCCCATGAACAACGAACAGAGAATTAGATTTACTCTCCAACTTATGGAAGGAGATGCGGACCATTGGGCTGCTACGGCCCTAGATGCCTTTCAACAACCACAACCGCCCAACTGGACCCTCAATTGGGTCCTATTCAAGACACACTTCAACCGACGATTCGCTGACGCACAAGAACAGGAGAGAGCTCACCAACTCCTCCTGAATGGAAAACTCTTCCAAACCACGAGCGTTCGCAAGTTTGCAGACCTTGTGGTTGATACGTGTCAGAAGGCTGGGTGGAATGATCCTGTTCAATGGAAAGCCATCCTCCGCAATGGAATGAAGCCAGAAATCGCAAAACTCATGGCTTCCCATATCACCCTCCATTGGAACGACTACCTCCCCCTCGCTATTTCCATTGACGAAGAAGTCCAACGATTGAAAGGACATGAAAGCAAACCCAAGAAGGGCAATAACACCAACACAACCGCCTCTACCTCTAAGGACACCAATCAGTTGGAGAACTACAAGTTCAAATTATCCGATGCAGAAAGGAAGGAACATCTCGAGGGAGGACTATGCTTCAAGTGCCATAAGAAGGGGCACAACTCTACGGAGTGCAAGGGCACTCGGACTGTATACAAGGACGTAAAGGGAAAGGCTCAGGTAGCCAATGTCAAGACCACTGAGAAAGGAGAAGAGGATTTTGTCAAGAGCAACTGAAAGACTCCGCCTCAGCCACTAATATGCGAATCTTTGTAGATCCAATACCCCATGAATGCAGTGTCATCGTTTCCACCCTCACTGCTTCATCACCTACAAAACCATTCCTATTAAAAGTTCGCATACAGGAGAATCCTGAAGATCCTATACCTTTCTCATGCACTGGACAAGCGTTTGTTGACTCCAGTGCTATGGGAAACTTCGTACATCCCCGATTGGTCACTAAGTTCAACATCCCTACCTTCCCACGCCCAACTCCTTTACGATTACAGACAGTTACTGGTACAAACTTCCACAACGTATCGCAACAGGTCCGAGTATCACTCATAACCACCCATGGACATGAGGAGGTTATAACTCTGGACATTGCACCCATCGGAAAACATAATATCATCCTTGGATTACTGTGGTGCACATACCATGAAGTTCAGTTTGATTGGAATCACTGCGACATTATACAATGGTCACCTTCTTGTGAAAACAGATGTTTTCAATCTCACATTGTCGCTCCCCTCCTTGTACAATTGATGTCCCCTGAAGCCCAAATACCAAAAAGGGCGACAGAGGGAGCAATCGGATACGATTTGTACACCACTGAAACGGTAACACTGCCACCTGCCACATGCGCCCTCATTACAACCGGATTAGCGATACAACTTCCTGAAGGGACTTATGGAAGAATAGCCCCAAGAAGTGGACTTGCTGTCAAACACCAGATTGATACAGCGGCGGGGGTCATCGATCTGGATTATTGTGGAGAAATAAAGGTGGTCTTGGTCAACAACGGGCCACATAACTATACGGTCACAACAGGAGAACAAATTGCTCAGCTTATCTTGGAGAATGCGTCATTGGAAGATGTAGTGGTCACAGAATTCTTGTCAGAGACAGCTCGAGCACAATATGGATTTGGCTCCACTGGTATGAACGAGGAGTACCCTACTATGAATGAGGAACTAGCAGACATTTACGCCATCACACTTGGACATGGAGCCGGAACCGACATTCCATCAATTGACGAACGATACAATAAACTACGGTCACAAATACCCTCCGAATACCACAATTACTTGGATGTCTTTGACTCTGATCTTGTGATGTCGAAATGTCCTCCATCCCGGGGTCTGTATGACTTTGATCCATTGATCTTGGAAGGTGCAAAGCTGCCATCCCCATCCAGGCCATATCACCTTAGTCAACAAGAGGAGGAAATCATGAAGGAGTGGCTTACAGGAATGATTGAGGCCGGGATGGTCACCAAATGTTCTAATCGATGCCCCACGGCTGCGCCCCTCATGTTCGTCAGAAAGAAAGACAGTTCAAAGAGACTGGTCATTGACTATCGATGATTAAACGACGTCACCGTCTGAGACTCATATCCACTTCCTTGCATCAATCAGATTATGGATCAAGTACAAGGATCCAAGATATTTTCAAAGTTCGACATGAAGTCTGGGTATAACCAGATACATGTAAAACCGGGAAAGGAATGGTTGACCATGTTCATTACCTCACAGGGTGTGTTTCAAATGAACGTCATGACGTTTGGGTTTATGAATGCCCTGCCGGTGTTCCAACAATTCATCGATGATCACATATACCGAAAGCCGGAATTGGTTAACAACCTGGTTGGTTATTTGGACAACACCAACATCCACAGTCCTAATCTTGAGGAACATACACAAACTGTCCACCATTTTTTGCAAAGGTGTCGGGAGGCAGGCATGATGTTGAATGTGAAGAAATGCGAATTTCACAAGGAGCAAATTGACTTCTTGGGAGTGGAATTATTGGATAAGGGATTCGAGATGGAACAGGTCAAAGTTGACACAATATGGGAATGGCAACCCCCAAGAATGGTACGACAGGTCTGGGAATTTACGGGGTTCTGCAACTTCTATCAAAGATTTGTAAAGAACTTTGCTGAGGTGGCACGACCTTTACACAACCTTATACGAAAGGAGCAAAAATGGGAGTGGGGTCCGAGACAACAACACACCTTTCAGACTTTGAAGGATATTATCTGTGCAGCACCTGTGCTTATACACCTGGATCCTGACAAGCGATTCCGTGTGGAGACCGATGCATCCAATTATGCATATGGTGCGATTTTGTCTCAGAAAGCAAAGGAGGATTCAAAACAACATCCTGTCGCCTTCTTTTCCAAATCTATGACCCCCGCTGAATGAAATTATGGGATCTCAGATAAGGAGGGACTCGCTATAGTCAAGGTGTTGCAACACTGGCGACATTGGTTGGAGGGCACAAAGATACCCATCAACATCATTACGGACCATAAAAACCTACAGTATTTCATGAAACCTAGAATATTGAATAGGCGACAACTTCAATGGATGGATCTCCTGAACCATTATAACTATGTCATCTCATATAGACCCGGTAGCCGAAACAGCGCAGTGGACACGTTGTCAAGAAAGGGGGAACTTGCGCTGGAAAATCCCATCGAGGAGGAACCCACAACCTTATTTCCCTTAGATCGATTTAGGGAGATATCAACAGAGATCGCTGAATTGGATGACAGGGAACTCATGGACGTCATGATCGCCATCATAGAAGAGGCCATTAGTTCGGATCAGGAGATACAAGAAAGGATTCGGACTCTCCTTCTTCACATCAATGAACTCCCAAATGATGTGATTTCTCATGATGGACTTGCATATCATGGTGACCAGATTTTCGTACCAGACGATAACGAGATCAAGGCGATGATTATGCGACTCTACCACAACTCACCCATAGTGGGACATTTGGGACAACAGGGTACTTTGGAGTTGGTACAACGGATGTATTGGTGGAAGGGACAGGCCCTGTACGTCAGGGACTATGTGAAGGGATGTCACACATGCGCCCAGCATAAACACCGAAATTGGAAGACCCCGGGGACACTACAGCCTCTTCCGACACCGACAGGACCATGGGAGTGGACCCAATCGGACCACATCACGGGACTCCTGGTTTCTTCCAGCTATGACACTATTTATGTCATCATGGATCGTCTCACCAAAATGGCACACTTTATTCCCACCCATACAATGGCAAACACAGATGACCTTGTACAGCTGCACCTGAAACATGTGTGGAAACATCACAGGGTACCACAGGTTCACAACACGGACTGGGGAACACTATTCACGGCCGATTATACCTGACGTTTCTTCAGGGCCCTAAAGATTGATCAGCGCTTCTCAACGGCGTATCACCCACAGACACAGGGACAGGTGGAAAACAATAACAAATGGGTTGAAACCTATATCCGCATGTTCTGTAATCATCAACAGAATGATTGGGCAAACCTCCTATACACGGCCGAATTCACCTACAACAATCACTACCATCCATCGATTGGGATGTCACCATTCAAGGCAAATGTTGGTTATGACATGACTTTGATGGGAGAGGGACCCACACGCAGCATGAATGCCCCATTGAGACTTGCACTCCTGACACGACTCCATACACAATGCAAACTGTGGCTAGACAAGGCCCAGAAGACACAGTCTTCTCAATACAACAGACATAGAAGTGAAACCCTGACCCTGAAAGAAGGGGATCTCGTATGGCTCGACTCAACAGACTTGGCGACCAATAGGCCATCACCGAAATTAGAAGCAATACGGTTCAGACCATTTGCTATTGATAAGGTCATGGGACCACTCACGTATCGCCTCGTGTTACCTTGAGAATGGAAGATCAACAACGTGTTCCACAGAAGCAAGTTACACCCAGTGGTACCGGACTTGATTCAGGGACGAAGAAATAGGGTGACTAATCCAAGCGATGTTACCAATCGTCCCTATGATATAAACTCAGCTGAATGAACACAACTTGGCTCAGTACCCACTCATACCACTGCCAACAACAACATGCCTGCTGCCCTACCAAACCGTACCCAAGCATGTCGGGGACAACGAGTACAACCCAATGCAAGACCAGCTCATTCCAACAACAACACGAGTACTCTGGCCCTGGGCATAATCAGGGCAACCATCTGCGAGGTCAGATCAATTGAGTACCCCTCCCCATGATATGATCCCCACACTCCCATGCCTGACCTGACCTTGCTTACGGAAGAGAAGAGGAGGAGTCTACAAGAAATCCTCAAGTCCCTCAAACCAATACCTATGAGGTCTCCAACACCTCCAAAAAGGACGATTACTACTGGAACGGGGACAAGGGAAGATCCCATTGAGTACATCACCCAACCGAACACCCCTCCCCCTGCCGTCAAGGAAGAGGTAACCAACACAGGAACATTGCTTGAATTCAATGCAACATCCCCGATTGTTGTGATCCCTTTGCCACTTCCCGAGGAACTACTCATACCGCCATACTTCGAGGACCACGCTACCCAACAACCAAGTCTTAGCCTACTCGCAACACTGGCACACATCGCATCCGGCCTAACAGTGGAGTACAGGGGTATCAATTTGGATCAAATTATGTGGCTGGCATTGGCAGCATACACCAAGAAGCACGAGGATCCAGGGAGAAGTAGTCAGGCCTTGGAGGCTGACATGAGATCGCATTGGAGGGAGATGCATCCGCATGGATAGGTAATTCATCGGGGCGATGAATGTCTTGAAAGGGGGAACTGAGATACCTAACAAACCCCTAAACCTTTTTCCATGATTGTCCTTCCATTCACATGACCATATGCTAGAACATTCCCCGATGACATCGTCTATGACTCATTGTCCTTCTCTGTGTTCTGGAATGTTCTCTATGATGTTGCGTTTTGTTCTTTTGGATTCCTTTGGATTCTTCTGGGTTCTTTGATATGATGTATATAAGCGATGAAGGGGGAACCTGTATTCTCTATTCGACCTTGAAATCATACTTCATTCGTCACTTCCTTCCCAGTTTATCTTACCTTGAGCGTCTCTCAAGTGTGAAGATTGACTAAGTGCCCTGCTCGTATACTCTACTCGCTACAGTGACAGGCAACTCTCCCATCACCGCTACGGCCCACGACCGGCCCGGGCTGGCAACCCAAACCTAGCGCTTCCTGTGACTCCACACCTGGTTTGTAACAGCCATACGGCTCCAGATTCCCAGGGTGTCAGAGCTACCAGTCTCGCACGGTGTGACCCACATACAAAGAAGGGGAGTAAAGCCACCGTACTAACATCCACAAGGCGATCAACCCACTTCAGCAACAACGTTGCCACTGGATTTAACACCCGAAGGCATGGATATGTAGACCTCATGGAGGGGGTTATCCTGCTGCATGCGTATGCCTACTAAGTACATACAAAGCACTCCTAGCACTATGTCACGCATTGGACCGTTTTCACCCGAATTCCCCCTCTTATCGTCCCCTATCCTGGTCAATTCCAGGCCCCTTTTGGGAAGACCCAAGCATCCGGCACCACGCCTGGTGAGGAATACTCCAAGGGTCATGTGTCATGTTTCAATGTCACGCTTAGGGTCACTTTAGTCACTCGGCCCGAAGGCCTTGCAGGCACCGAATGGTGGACCATGGTTACTGCTTAGGGGTCCTGCTTATCATGCAGCACACCATTACAGTGCCACTTCTTACTACCACACAAGGTGGTGCGACTTCACTCTGCTGTTCGCATAGTCCGGATAAGGACATGCTTCGCCAGAGGTGGGCCAGGGTATTAATGCCCTCCGAGTGTAGAGTATGGGATCATAGAAGCCGTTAGGCCCATACCCAAACTGGGATCATCACACCCGCACACAGCAGCCTTGAGATCATCGTGCTCCACAGGTTCACTAACTCCCGAAGAAGCCGCCCTCGCAGGCTCTCGCACCCCTGTGCACCGGCGCAGTAGCCTTAGGATCATAGCCATTTTCCTCTTTCCCTCCATGGAGGCAGCATACCTACTTCGAGATCATAACCGTTTTTCTCTTTCCCTCCGTGGAGGCGGCATACTCAATTTGCTAAAGTGCCCACGACACTACTCATTATGGAATCATAGCCGTTTCTCTTTTTCCCTCTGTGGAGGCAGCATATCCATTTTGCTACTACATACATGACACTACCCAAGAGCTTGGCAATCATTTCACTCACCCCCAGCCGAACGTAAAATGGTCAGCACACTGAAGGGGGCTTATGCCGCACTCTTTCTCGACAACTGGTTTAGACTCCTCCACTTTTTTTTTTTTTTTTTTTTTTTTTTTTGGGTCAGGGGGGCGGCTCGGCCGCCGAATCCATGAGACGATCAGAGAGGGGAGATGGTCTCCCGGCCCCTGCTGCTGACGTTTCAATGGAGAGGCGCCCCTTCATCTGGCACCGCCTGTTCTCTAGAACTCTCCCTACCGTCACCCGCAGGAATCTGGTTTAAGACCCCGTTGCCTGTTGGAGGCGCCAATACAGCCGCTCCGTCACTCAGGGGCAATATGGTCTCCCGGTGCCCAAGAGAATATTCAGATCTGTCTCGGCTTCAGAGGCCGGGAGTGTGGGGGTTGCCAGCGATCGGAGTGATCGTGGAATACCCACTAAACCTGCAGGGGGCCTCCTGTCTGACTTAGGCTGTGATGACCCCTGTCCGCGACTGACAGGGCTAGCCATACCGGACTGCCCAGAAAATGTTTAACGTCCCTCCCTGGGCCCCTATTGTCTGTCCGCAAGCAAACTCGGATAGGGGCCACTATCCTCCGCCTTACAGCCAGAGTGTGACCGACTCCCAGAGGGCGAAGGAAGGGTCATGGAGACGACGTATCTGGTGGTACTGGGGAGGTTAATATGAGAAGTGTGAGAGCCTAGCCAGTTAGGCGTAGGCGTCATCTGTGAGTGTGCGCAGGATCCTCTCCCTGGAGGTGAGGGATTGTGTGGCGCGTATTGGCGAGGGCGCCCCGATGGCGCGTAGAATAGACCCACCTTTCTTCGAGGGAGGCGGCTTGGTGGCCAGGGATAAGAGTTGTATTTCTACAATTAAGTGAGACTACAGAACACCTAGAGCCTACATGGAGACAACATCGTCGATCCAGATTTGGTGCGGAAGCTAAACTCTAGCAGTCACAAACCCTACATGATAATCGAAAGCACAGAAGGTTGACAAGACCGACTGACCCCTACACGCTACCCTGGATACAACTTAAGCGAGCAATCGGGATCTTCCCCCGAGCTCACTGACGGCAGATTATTTTGTTCTCTTGGGCCAGCGACAACTTACTAGGCTGTCACCGCCACGGCCCACCCCGGGAGTTTATCCCCGGCGCTTCCCGTACCAAGGCAGTGCGGTTCGACGCCTGTTTCCAGGGAGTGGGACCCTGGACGTAGCTGCCTATCGACGAGCCTAAGTGATTGGTTAGATCACACGCTCTAGCCGGTTTTAGGCTTGGATCCCCTGAACTACCTCAGTTACCGTCTCGCCGCAGTTGACCGCCCATTCACCAGCCAGGGTCTCAGGCCCGCTCCCCACGGAGGAACACCTGGCGTCTCCACAGACTCCCCGGGACTTACGTTTCCCTGAAGGTACTTTCTGCCATGGGGTGCCAGGGGGTTGAACACGCACACTGGGGCAGGAAACCCGATTGACCCATTATTCGGGCTATGTGCTAAGGTGGAGTGCTGAACTATGACTAACATCCCGCGTCAGGGCGACTGAGTCGTTGCCCGACTCACCGTGTTGACTCTTACGACGACGAAGTGGGGAGTCCGCTGGCCTGCGCACTAATATACCTATGTACTACTATACCTGCATGCTCGGCTCGTTTTTAAACACCCTTACGGATCTTATCGTCGCACTATCGCTAAAACCGTCTGACGATGGCAGGGCCCCTGCTACTGTGCACCCAGGAATTCCCCTTAAGCGGCCTAGTTGGAAAACTAGGTAGGACTTACAGCTCGCAGCATCCCCCTGCGCAGGCCTTTGCTGCAGTATCCCCACCGCCACCACGACGACGAGGGCCTGGTAGCCCCAGACGGCACCCAGCTTCCTGCGACCACCTTTAGCCCTAGCCTGCGAGCGCGAATTACGTCCCTATGCCCGAGGCCGGTTGCCCGGTTGGAACTACGTGGAAGTAGTGGTCGGGTCCAACCTCCACTTCTTTCCACCTCCACTATGCAATGCCACCCACATACTGCCCTCCACTCCACTGCCCCCTGCAGTCTCATAGCTCCATGTTTGTAAATTAGACTTTGTATTTAAGCTCAGACTCAGTGAGGAACATACCTCACTTGATGTCTTGATAATAGATGTTTGTATATTGTGTGCCCTGCCTTGCTTGATTAGAATCCTGACACCCTTGCTCACCCCCTTGCTGTCAGACTTTGCACCTCAAGACCATGTGGTTCATTCCCCCACCCTCACAAGCTAACTCCCACCTGTAGCACCACTGGGCTAGCCAGCTGGACCAAACCCTGCTTCAGTCAGCCCCTTTGGTGTCACACCTAGTCAGAGCATTTACTGCCAAGACAGAGATTGTTGCACACATGGAGGGAGTGACAATGATCAAGGGGACAAAACCCATTGTTGATTAAGCACTCAAGACTATGAGTAGTTATATACTAGGGAGCAAGAACCAATAATCATGAGATGAGCTACAAGAAATGGAAGAGATGAAATCACAGGCCACAGGAGATGGAATGGAAGACTAGACTGATGCTCAGTGCACAGCATATCTATCTCCAATAGGAAGGTTTTTCTTGATTGCATCCTGACCCTCTGGCCCTGCTTGGTCCCTGGCTTGCTTTGTTCCTTCATTGGGCTATGTGTATATTTCACAAAATCTCTTTCACAATAGTCAAATAGAAGGGTATACATTTATTTCTATGGAACCAAGGCTGTTCCAGTGGTTTTCACATACAGTATGTGACCATCAACTATGAGTAGCCTGTACCAGCCAGCAGCTTTTGCTTTTGTTGGTACAGTAAAAGCTGCCTAAATGCATAGCCACCTAAATGTATAATTCTCTAAATGTATGCAATTTGGGTGGGAACAGGGCTTGTCCCTAGTACCTAAATGTATAATCTCTCTAAATGTATATGTATATGGTTTTCAGGTGCAGTATACATATACAGAGTGTGGCAACAAAGGAGAAAACAGACAATGCTGTCCATCCAAAAAAGGTAAATTGAATCCTAGCCCACTACAACCTTCCCTGCAGCTCTCATAACATGCCACACACTCAACAGAAGCCAGCAGACCCTGAGTTGTCCAAAGGAACATGTGGTAAACACAAAATCAGCACCATCTGCCCAAAAAGAGAACAGAAGGATGCACTCACATTTCAAGAGAAACTTGACATCCTTGCAAAGATGCAAAAAATGGGCTGGACTCAGAAGCAGACAGCATTGTATTACAACAGAGAAGGCTATGGAAACAGGGTCAGCCAAGTCAACATATCACACTGGCTGAAGGAGCAGGAGAAGATGCAATCTCACATTTCAGAGGGTGGGATCAATGCAACAACAAGCTGTACATGCTCAGTGAGGCATCCTGAGCTGGAAGCTGCCTTAACACTCTGGGTCCAGCAACAAGAAGTGAAATTACTTACCATAAAAGGTGGCTTGATCATTGAGAAGGCAGAGAGAATAGCCAAGGCATTAAATGCCAAAGGGCTTAAGTTTAGTGATGGTTGGCTGGCTGCATTCAAGGAATGGCACATGCTCCAAGATCGAAGAAGGTATGGTGAAGCTGGGTCAGTGAAGGTTGCAGATGCAGATGCAGAACAGAAGAGGATGCAGAGCTTACTTGGTGGATGAGACCCTGAGTTTCTGTTCAACTGTGATGAGACCAGTTTTTTTTGGCGTGGGATGGACAATCATGGGCTCTCAACAACAGCAGTGCCAGGAAAGAAACTGGACAAGACTCAAATATCAGTTCTGGTGATCATAAACACAACAGGGACCAGGAAGATTCGACTTCTCTTCATCGCCACAGCAAAACAACCATGGTGCTTCAAGAAGAAAACTGGAAAGCAATGGGGTTTCTGGTACTTCCACAATAAGGCAGCTTGGATGATGAGAGAGATTTTTGCAGAGGCAATGGAGACTCTCAATGCCAAATTTCAAAGTGAGGGAATTCATGCAACCATTTTACTCAACAATTTCAGTGGTCACAAGTGGAGACAAGATAGAATCAGCAACACCAAATTCATCTTTTTCACAGCAGGACTTACATCTCATGTTCAGCCAGCTGATGCAGGGATTATCTGTGCAATGAAGGCACACTATCACCAGTTGACTTTGATAAGGTCATTGGATCATGAAGAGGCTGGAGAAGATGACCCATTCACAATTGATCTGCTGACAGCGATGCAGATCCTTGCACAGGCATGGGAGGAGGTCACTCCAGCAACAATTGCAGCATGCTGGAGGCACATCAGTATCCTTCCACACTTCCAACCAATTGTGGCTGTTGAGGCCATACCTGAGGTTGAAGCTGCTGTTGAGGCAGCATCCAAGGTTCTCACAGACTTGAACACTGCTATTCACCAATGAACTGGCAAACAACAAAACCTAGCAAGACCTGCACTAGTGGACAATATTGAAGAGCTCCTTGCAGAGCCAGAGGAGCCAGAGTGGCCAGAGGAGGATGAAGAAACCTTAATTGCAGCTGTGGGTGGTGCATGCTGTGTGCAAGAACTTACTGAAATGGATTGTGCTTAGGTTCAAGAGTCCGAGGATGAAGACAAGCCAGGAGGTTTGGTTCCCAAGCCACCAGCAACTCATCAAGAGATTTTCAAGGCAGTTCAGCTACTTGGGGACCTCTCTTCTGAGCACTATGGAGACCCTGAATTCGACCAGCTTGCAAGAAGTCTCAATGTGGTCTCATGTGCTCTTCAAAAGGAGGCCCAGAGCAACATGCAAACCACCAAAATCACTGATTTCTTCAGTTACCCA
>Ga0307515_10007658_pt1 | contig 21294 bp, 17 predicted proteins | sample 17_EM_MG_FD_194513 | JGI IMG/M metagenome (GOLD analysis project Ga0307515, IMG submission 194513) | Populus trichocarpa ectomycorrhiza microbial communities from riparian zone in the Pacific Northwest, United States - 17_EM | ecosystem: Host-associated > Plants > Roots > Unclassified | place...
TCCATAATATTTTTAGCATGTAATAAAATTAGATAAAATATTATCAGGTATAAAATTCACTCTAAATTAGTTTTTTTTTAAATAAATGTTTTAAAAATTAACACATTACTTCAAAAAAAAAAAAAAGGTTCACGCAGGCAAGTGAACAGTGCAAGAGAATTGCACTATTCACTATTTTAAAGTGAACAGTGCAATTCTCTTGCACTGTTCACATGTACACTGTACATGTTAATTGCACTATTCATTGAACAGTGCAATTAACATGAACAGTGAAAAAAAGTAAGAAATCGCTGCTTTTCTTCTACTGCGTTTCTAACGCAGAAATTAAGTGGGGCCCAGTGAACAGTATATCGATTTTTTTCTTAACCACACGGCTGCAAACTGCGTTTTAAATAAAACGCAACCGCAGCCACAGAGCCAAACGGGCTCTTACAAGAAGCGCCCAAAACATACAATGAAAAAATATTTAAGGCAAATATCAAACATGATTAGTGAGCTATAGGACACTGGTCATACCTTAACGGATGAGCAACAAGTCTAAGATGTCATACGCTCTTTACCTCATAACCATGATCATATGAAGATCCATTTGACCCCAATGAAAATATCAAAATGATGGAAGATATAATAAGCCACCTTAAATTAGAAAACTATGAATATTGCCGAGCTGGAAAAACAATAACGAAACCTTTTGCAAAAGATACTAGAGCAAAATTTTCATTTCAAGTAATTAATTATGATATTTGTGGTCCAATAAATATGAGGGCAAGACATGATGATGTCTATTTCATCACCTTTATAGATGATTTTACTCGATATGGTTATGTCTTTTTTATTTCTCATAAATCAGAAGCTTTAAGTTGCTTCATAAAATTTATAAACCTAGTGGAAAATCAATTGGACATGAAAATAAGAATTTTAAGAATCAATCAAGGTTGTGATTATTTATCTTATCAGTTTAGAAAATTATATGATGAAAAAGGGATAGAATGACAATTGACTATTCCTAGAATGCCACAATAAAATGGTGTTGTGAAAAAAAGAAATAGAACTCTATTTGAAATGGTTAGTCAATGATGACACAAACAAATTTGCTTATCACCTATTGGGGTGATACACTATTAATTGACATATATGTACTTAATTGTGTACCCTCTATGTTAGTTACAACTATGTCATATGAATTATAGACAAAATGACAACCCGACTTGAGTTTTTTGAAACCTTAGGGTTATGTTACTTATACTCATGATTCTTCTCATAAATATGAAAAACGAGGTCTAAAAAGAAAGAAATGTATCTTTGTAAGATATTTTGAACACTTAAAAGAATATGTGTAACAGTTCCGACTATTTGATTTTATCAATGCTAAAAGCTCCCAACATATGCTCTTAATTTGAGGGTATTTTTTTTATACCAGAATTCTACTAAAAATTCAGCAGAGTTTCCTTTGTATGTAGGACATCCCAAGTTATTTACTACTATCAATCTACCCATTCAATCCATCATAACAAGGTCTCATAATTTGGGACCTTATTTCAATCATTAATATTCAACACCTCGTAAAACAAATCCACACAATATATATTAAAAGGATTAATTACAAGATAACGTACGAGTCTGGTTCATTCATTATATCAGAGTTTACATAACTAATGTACTACATTTTGAGCTAAGATTTTTATATACATTAAGGTTTACACAAAAAGCATATTGCACAATCACGCTAATTTCATTATGCTTAAGTTAAATATTTACATAAGCTTCACAAAGTGGAGTCCTAAAAAACTAATGATCTTCCTAGACATTTGATGGACCTGTTACACAAACAACTTAGTAAGCATACCATTATGTTGACAAAAGAAATATAGATGATCATGTAATGTATACTAATGAAGTATAAATTTTCTATCGAATCCATAAGAATTCTAACAATCAACTTATAATTTGCTTGTAAAGTATTTAAAACCCAATTAGAACTCATTTGCATATCCTTAATTTAAATACTCTTATTCACTTGCATGAACTGGGTGACTTTGTATAGTTCAACCTGGATATTTTTAGGCAATTATACTTATCAATTTCCCATGTCATTCAAACATGGATACCTTTTACAAATCAAGTTTTATCGATCGTTCCCGGCAATCCTATCACGGATGTCATTAGCCAAAGCTAATCTTGTAATTCATCTCCTTGCAATCCTATCACGGATGGCATTAGCCGAAGCTAATCTTGTAAATACTCTAGACTTTATTTACATTGAACATGACATTATTGTAATTGCATTCACCAGAAAGACTTTAAATTGCACAAGTGCAAAGAGGAGGGAAAAACCACGCACCTACTCTGCCTGTCTCGTGACGTCCTCCAACAGAAGATCCAATCATGGTCTCTCCCATGTTTCTGATTCTCTCTCCCATGTTTCTTCCTTGATTTGCAAGCTTCACCATAAAACTCTAACAATAAGGATTTTCTTATTACGAAGTTCCTTCTCGCCCTAATCAAGTACTTTTATCGGTTTCACCTTAAATGTTAAGTCATTTTTCACCTCCACTGGCATTTGAGGTAACACTCTCAAAGGGTCTACGTCAGCTTTTCACAGTAAAGAAACATGGAATACATTGTGAACCTTGGCCAATTGTGAGGGCAAGTTTATTTCATATGCTACGGGTTCGATACATTTCAAGATTTCAAATGGTCCAATGAACCTCGAAGCTAACTTCCCCTTCATGCCGAATCTCAACATATGTTTCCATGGAGCTACCTTCAGAAATACTTTATCTCAAGGACAAAATTCAAGGGGTCTTCTTCAAATATCTGCATACTTTTCTATCTATCCTGAGCCACCTTTATTCGATCCTTAATGATCCTCACTTTTTCAGTAGTGATTTGTACTAATTCTGCCCCATACAACTTTCTGTCCCCAACTTCTTCCCAACATAATGGTGTTCTACACTTTCTGCCATAAAGAGCTTCAAATGGGGTCATTTTAATTGTTGTCTGATAAATGTTATTGTACGTGAATTCTACTAGTGACAGGTGCTCCTCCCAGATTCCACTAAATTCCAAAGCACATGCCCTTAGTAAATCCTTTAGGATCTGAATAACTCTTTCAGATTGGCCATCAGTCTGCGGATGAAAGGCAATACTGATATTCAAATTTATTCCCAAGGCATGTTGTATGCTTGGCTAGAGTCATGAAGTAAACCTTGGGTCTCGGTCTGAAACAATTGATATTGGGACTTCATGAAGCCTCACAACTTCGTTCATATAAATCTTAGCCACCTTGTCAACTCGATTCGTCATTTTAACTGGTATGAAAAGGGCAAACTTAGTTAGTTGATCCATAATGACCCATATTGCATCATTTCCCTTCTTCCCCCTCGGTAGACTTGACGCAAAGTCCATTGTGATCATCTCCCATTTCCACTCAAGGATTGATAATGGTTGTAACAGCCCTGCCGGCTTTCGGTGCTCCACTTTTACTTATTGGCAAATACCACATTTTGTCACGAAGTCAGCAACTTCTTTTCTCATATTTGGCCATCAGTAGTATTGTTTTAGATCCTGGTACATCTCAGTACTACCTCGATGTAAAGTGAACTTAGACTTATGAGCCTCTTGTAGTAACTTTTGTTTAAGGACTTTGTTGTCAGGTACATACATGGGTCGCCCCAACACCACAATTCCATCATCCCCCATTCAAAAAGAGTTTCACTCCCCGATTTCAGTTTACTTCGTACTTTTAACACTTGATCATCAAGTTGTTGTGCCTCTAATATTTGCTCTCGATACCCTAACTTCACCTTTAATTGAGCCATTAGGGATCCTTTCGGACTCACTTTTAATACTTCCCCCAATATCTTTAGCTCAATCAAAGTTTTCTCATCCCAGGTTGTTGGTCCACCCATAATTGCCTTGTCTTTACGGCTGAGAGCATCCATGACTACATTCACTTATCCTGGATGATAATCTATATTGCAGTCGTAGTCTTTAATCAATTCTACCCATCTCTGTTGTCACGTGTTCAACTCTTTTTGTGACATCAGATATTTAAGGCTCTTATGATTTGTGAAAATTTGAACCCGAGATCCATATAAGTAGTGCCTCCATACTCGTAAGGCAAAAACTACCGCTGCCAATTCTAAGTCATGAACTGGGTAGTTGATTTGATGAGTCTTCAGTTGTCTCGATGTATAGGCAACTACTCTTCCATGCTGCATTATGACACAACCCGGTCCTTTTCTTGAGGCATTGTTGTAGACTACAAAGCCTTCTTTTCTGGACGGAAAGATTAGTACGGGGGTAGTAGTAAGCCTTCTCTTCAATTCTTGAAAGCTCTCATCGCACTCCTTTGACCATTCCCATCTTGTGTTCTTCCTGGTGAGTCGTGTCAATGGAGTTGCTATTGTTGAAAGCCCTTCGATAAACCTCCTATAATATCCTTCCAATCCAAGAAAACTATGGATTTCAGTTACCGTAGTAGGCCTGGTTGGGCCAATTTAAGGCCCAACAATCTCTTCCTCTTTTATATATATATATATAAAGGTGGGCTAGGTTGAGGGTAAATCCCATCTTGCTTTTTGCTGGTAAAAAAAAAAAGCAGTTGCAGGACATGAATTAATTCATGTTTTGTATGCAATAAAAGCTTGCTAAAGAAAAAAAAAAGGAGAAAGTTAAATTGATGAGTGTGTTGCCCCTACTGGTGGTGGTGAAGGAAGGAGCTACGACTGCTGCTACTGGTATGACTGAAGGAACTAGAGGGAGGTTTATGGTGTTGCTTGGGTTGAAGGTTTGCTATAATTGCTTTTAGGGCTTCTCTTGAGAGGATGTTGGCGTTGTTGGAAAAAGCTGGCTGCTGGAAGGAGAAGGAGTTGAAGTTAGTGTTATTGTTAGGTGGTGTTGTCATCTGTGGTAAAGGAGAGGGGATGGTGGAAGGCTGGTCATGGTAAAGAGAGAAGGTTCCCTCATAGTCTTCTTTATGAGGGAAACTGAGTTGCCATGGGTGTTACTGGAAGTTATTGTGAATGGCAAAGGCTATTTTCTTTGGTGATGGCTAGATTAGTTTTCACGTGTTGCTGAAGAAGGAGAAAGGTGGTTGGTAAGGCGGCTGAAAAAATAATGGCTTTTGTCTTATTTTTTCTTCTACCTCCTGATTGTTTGTGTTAGGGTTGTATGACATGTTTATAGGAGAAATAGGAAGGTTCTGAGGCTTATATACTAATGAGATCTCAACTTTTAATGTTGGATAATAGATCCCAACCATTCATTAGAGTTAAGGACAAAAGTTTGTCCTACTCTACAACTGACAAAGGGAGGACCAAGGTTGTTTTTGTAGGCAAAACAATGTTGGGTAGCGTTTTTATGAGATATTATGCAGATGTTTTTAGTACCATTAGAGTTGGAATTATAGCTTGGAGTGAAGTACAAATTGCAGGGTATAAGTTAGCACAAGATTTGTATGATATGATTGTCACGGTATCGAGAACGGCAGGTCTGCCTCTTGAAAGTGTGTTGAAAATAGGGTTTGTGGATAATCATAAAATTATGATTATGAGATTAGGAGTTGACACTTAATATCATGGTTACTAAGAAACCGATGGTCTGCGAAAGTCCGGGTAAAGGACTGGTTATGGAAGGGGAAGACGCATCATCCCCAATGCCCCCTCCCTAAAGTAAGCTGCATTGTTGTTTGATTGTTTTTCTAGGTCGTGTTTCTATCCATTGATCTTGTCTAAGGTTTAAGGTAGATCTCTCTTAATGAGAAAGTTTCTACTTTATTAGGTTAAAGCCTAACTATTCTAAGACCTAAATTTTAGCATCGCATTTATTTCCTAAATATAATTAATTCCTAATGTTCTGAACATAATAATTGTTATAAGTTTTTTATAATTTGGTCAAATCCTAATGGATAATCATAAACTAGTTACGATATCAATTTTTACATTTTTAAAATATGATAAAAATGATTTTATCTTCTTTTTAGAAAATATTTATGAAAAACTTTTAGGATTTGGTTGTATGCACGAAAACAAAACACATTTTTTAATTTTTTTAATTTTAAAAAGTTTTAGAGAAAACCGGGTATTTTTAATATCAAATCTATATCTTACAATGTAATTCTACAACCTAATATTATACAAAATTATTGGAAAAACATGCAGGGACCCATAAATATTTTTAAAACGTCCTTTGAAAAATTTGAAGTTTTCTTTTATTTTTTTAATATTTTAATATTTGTTTATTATTAAATATATTGAGCTGAACTCGGCCCCGCCATCTGGGTTGGGCTATAACGGGTCTAGCCCTCAGGGTGGGCGGATTGGCAGCCCAACAACCTACTCTCCTTTTTTTTGGGGCTAGACCTGGCACAACCATATAGGCTAGGCTGAAACAGGTCCAGCCTATTTTTGCATGGCCATTAGCCTAGCCTAGTGACCATGCTTAATTATTTATGCCACAACAGTTTGGGGGGGGGGGTTGAGGGAAAAAAAGAAGAGGAAAGCTTGCTGGCCAGAGGAGAAAAGTTGTTGGCGGTGTTCCTATTGGTACAGGGAAGACCAGTGTGTGGTTGTTGGCCACAACAGTGGTGGAGACGCGGTGGTTATTATAACGCAAAGGAGACCAGTGGAGGAGAAGAAAAAAATTAGGGAAAAGCTGATTTTTTTCCAAATTTTGGCCTCTGGTTTCTCCCCCTTCAATACCTGGAATTCACCCCTATTTATAAAGGGTGGAATAGGGGCATATTGTCTTTATTGGTGATAAATTTTGGCCCTTGATTTAATTAGGAAAGATCTTAATCGTTGGCTCAAAGATACAATCATGGACAAAAAAAGTTTGCAACTAATGGTTGCCTGAGTTGGCCCTTTTTGGGGCAGCGCGACAGCCACTGTGGTGTCAATCAGCCAGAAAGAATCATATCGGGGTATGGTCAAATATAAGGCCACCATGGTGGTGTATCAAATTTAGTAAAGAGATGAAACATTAAATGCTCTGAAAAGGTATCTAGCCGAGCAACTGTTTCAGGCCAAAGGTGGAAGAAGATGAACACTACCATACGACAAGCCATTAGGTTTTTTTCTGTTACTGTTTGGGTAATAAACCAACGCCGTTTTGGTCAAAACGAATTGTTTCATTTAAATGAATTGATGTCACTTTAGCTTTTAAGGTTTTAATTTATGGAATTGACCAAAGTTTAATTTAATTCTTTAACTTTTGATATCTTTTAATTGCACCTCTAATTGACCATAAACTTTTGATTTAATGCAATTTTACCCTCACTGAACATCAATAGCAGCCCTGAATTTCTGCATCTTTTTCATTGTGGTCCTTGGTCTTGGATTTATAAAAATTGACCCTCAATTGACCATTAAACTTTCAATTCTCTTTAATTTCACCCCTGATTTCAATCAATTTAGTCTCTAGAATTCGGTGCCTTTTTCATTTTGATCCTTGCGTGTGAATTTCTACAATTTAACCCTAATTGACCCTAAATTTTGATTTTCTTGCGATCTTACCCCTGATTTCAACAAATTAACTATGTAAAAATTAAATTTAGTCCTCTAAAATTTCAATCTTCTTAATTAAGTCCAAATTGGGCCCCTAAACTTATTTTTTTCACTAATTAAGTCCCTAATAAAATTAATTTGACTAATTTAAAGTATAATTAATTGAATCCTTTAATATGACCCAAATTAATTCTTAAACATAATTAAACTATTTGACCCATAATTAAATCAAATTGGCATATTAAAAATCTAATTATATCTGTAGGCTTAATTTTTATACAGATTTGTCTAATAAATATTTAATTTGATCTTGAATCTGTATTGTCGCTCTAGTTTTTGGTATAATAGGGTACAACAAGGCTTCTAATTCCATCCAAAATTGCAGCTTGATTTTTTTGTATATTTGGAATCCCCCTCAGCTTGTTTTTTTTTTTTTCAAAATGTCAGTCTTTTTGCTATTATTATTTATTATTTATTATTTTATTTTAAAAGAAAAAAGGTAAAATTTTAGGAAATAATCCAAAAATGGTTATAACAAGGGTGAAGGAGTGAGAGAGAAATTATGACTAAAATATGGGCACTTCGACATCTTTTTCTCTTGTTTTAATAAGAAGAAGATGATGAATAGTGAAATTATGGTATTTTTCAATTTGGTCCATAAATCTTTGGAGCTTTGTAATGGAACCCCTAATTAACCCTAATATTTTGGATTCCTTGCAATTTCACATTTGGTCTTCTTCAATTGGACCCTGAAATCTCTATGCTTTTTATAAAGTGGTCCTCATTCTCGAGATTCTTCAATTTAACACCTAATTGATTTCACCCAATTGACTTTGTAAAAAATATATTTGGTCCTCTACAATTTCAGTCTTCTCAATTAAGTTCAAACTAGGCTTTAAAAATTAGTTTTTTACCAACTAAGCTCCTAATAAAATTAATTTGACCTATTAAAAGTCTAATTAAGTCCTTGCACTTAATTAATTCTTTTAACCTAACTCAAATTCGTTCTTAAACTTAATTAAACCTCTAATTGGGACCATGATTAAATCAAATTGGCTTATTAAAGTTAATTAAGTCCTCAAACTTAATTTTTATGCAAATTCATCCAATAATCATTTAATTTCACCTTAAATCTGCATTATCTTTCAATCTTAGATACAATAAGGTACAATTGGGCTCCTAACTTTGTCCAAAATTCCATCTTTGTTCCTTCATGCTTTTGAAACCCTTTTTAATCTGCTTTGCTAATTTGCTAGCCTGTTTTCATTTTCATTTTTTTATTTTTTTTGTTGCTTTTCATTTTTTTTTGTTTTTATTTTTAAAAGAAAATGACAATTTTAGGGAAAACCAAAAATTGGATTATGACAAAGGGTCCTACAAATTAAGATCTAATTTGATATTATGTGAGACCCTAAAGATTATCAATAATATTTACTTATGCCCTTATAACTCTTGTCTGATTCTCAAGACTTAGATTCGATGTTTGTTATCTTAGTATGTTATCAAAGGTTTATGAATGGTTTGATCTACAAGGACTTTAGTAGAAAAACAAGTCAAGTAGAGGTTGAGGGAATCAAGAAAAGAGAAAGATCATTTTGGTATTATCATATCAACTTGTATTTATTGGTCAACCAATTATGTCTGTCTATGTGATAAGACATAATTATGAATACAAGAAGTATAACAAATGAGATCATGATAAAAAAAAATAAAGGGTGAAATAAATGATCTAGGGTACTGCATATTGTATCTACTATATATCCCATTATTTGAGAAGTTGTATACTCCTAACAGATGTATTGCAACTGAGCTATATGCCTAGTCACACAACTTATTTGTCAAGTGCAGAAATAATGAGAGAGTTGATCCCATCATGTGTGAGTAGGAGAAAATGGAAGAAATGGTTTTGGGTAATCCATGATGGGTCAACCCAATCCATATTAATATTATTTATATTACTAAGGATTAATAAGGGGAAAAGGATAAAGAGTTATATCTTAACAATAACTATCAAAGGTTGTTACTCTTCACACTTATAAATATATTGTTAACAATAATAGACAATAACTAAAAATTAAGAGAGATAATAGAGAGAAATAAAAAGGATGTATTTTCTTTCAAAAGAGGAGAAAAGACTCTTAAAGAAGATTTTCTATCAATTCACATAAGATTTTGTTATGGAAAAAATGGTACACTTAAGTCGTGAATAATAAGCATGATTCTTTATTATTTAATAAGATTATGCTTAGACTAGTGATACAAGTTTTTTGGACATGATTATTTTGTGTTTCTCTCTTATGCTATTTTTCCAACAATTCTGACAATGATGAATTGCAACGATTAATTTCATTTTTTTCTTTTATTAACCTGGTTGATCAAGGTTAACCTCCAAACTAGGTTTAATAACTATGATATAAATAGTGAAGCAAGATTTTTAAAGTGTTTTAAATATATTAGGTAATTGTTACTACAAATTAGAATTGGAAGGGTAAAGGCACAAAGTGAAAACGATATGCTACCTGCTTTATAAAGTTACATAGGCTCCTAGACGTGTAACCATGTTGGTCTATAGCAAACTTGCAATTGTTAATTCTGGGTTTTAATTCTAAGGTTAGTTTTTTGCACTAAACATATTTTGAACAAATCATGATGATTCTTTGATGATTAAAGTGAATTAATGCTAAATTATTGATCCTCATGTGATTTTCAACATGTATGTGTTCTTTGTTTGTCCAAATCTGGTCTGGTTTGAAAGTCAAGTTGTTGGATTCACTTTGAATGTTCATTGGTATTCTTTGTTTTTATGTGTTTAATCCATTTTGATAAAGAGTTTTTGAGGTTTTTGTGTTTGTTTAAAAGTTTGATTTGTTTTGGATTTTAGTTTAGGTTTTGGTTTGCTTTTCAGGTCAAAGTAGTGGACTTTGGTTCCGTTTATGGTCGAACCAAAGCTTTTGGGTCAAAGTTGGGTTAATTGGTAAGGCCTTGTTTGGTTTGTCAAAATTTTGATAAAAGAAATTTTGGTTTAAGGGTATGTTTGACAAACACCCCCTTAGACCTATTTTGCCAATTTTAGTTTTACAGAAAAATAGTTTCTGCCAAACAAAGCCTAAATAAAAAAAATCTTTTTTTCTTGCATATGGCCAAAAATCATTAAAATTATTTCAGCATTTTCTAAAAAAATCTAAAATACTTTGGCATGTTTAAAAAAAAAATATTGCACGGATTCTACAACAAGTTTGTAAAATTCCAAAGGATTTTGACCTATATTTAAAAACATATAAGAAATTATTTTTGGCAAAAAAATATATTACCCATTTTTAATATAAGGATAAAAAAACCTCTATGAGGTCAATATCTAAAATATGATTGAGAATAATATAACTCATTCACTTATAATATAAGAATAAAAAACTGAAAGAAATTTTATCTAAAATATTATTTGGATGACGCGATAGCAAAAAATTCCAAGTTTATTTTTAAAAAAAATCTCAAAGATAATTGATGACATTTTATAATTCTAGACCAAGTCCTCGACTTCGAAAAATAGGGTTTGTTCATCATAGCAAACCTGCCATAGTAGACTAATAGAAATAGAAATATCATCAGACCATAGCAAATAAAGAGAAGAAGAAAAAATGCAGCTTACATCAAGTAAGGCGTACTAGGGATGCTAATATCTTTTCTTTACGCAATCATTTATTTGCTTAGATTTTCTAAAAGACTAGTTAAGGTTCCTAGTAACCATAATATTAGGTGTTGGCTCCTTGAACAACCAAAGACATTCTCCAAGACTACTTGGAAAGTGTCACCGCAACATTTATATGAGAGTATGCACACCAATGAAAACATATTTTTGTATTTTATTAAATTATGAATTATGAATTATTTTTTTGTATAAAAAATCAAAACATTATTTGTTTTTAGAAATGGTTTGAGGTTAGGAATCAACCTTCTAAGGTTGTTGTGGTTGTTTAGGGACTGTTGGAAATCTTTCAAGGATGTTAGGTAATTCTAGCACCGTGTGGAACCACGCAGCATCGCCATTGATGGCGCGTGGAATCACTCGTTGTTGCTATTAGAGGATGATCACCTAGTGAATCTAAAACTCCTTTATCGCCTCTTCAATTCCTCATTGACAGTGCAGTAAACAAACACTTATAGAGGGAGCTATGCTTTGTTAAAGTTTTAGTCTTCTTCCTGTTTTTTAGTCCAGATCTATCTTTTTATTATACTAGTCTAGTTTATTCCTTCTTGGACTTTCTACTTGCAAAGCAGTAAACAGATGTTTGTAAAGGGAGCTCTACTATGTTGAAGTTTCAGTTCTCTTCTTATTTTTTAGTCTAGGTCTGTCCCTTCTCCCTAATGTTGTGTTTTAATATTGCTACTGGTGGGAGGAAATTTTACAAGGTTTGACACTAACTCATCTCCTCTTGGATTTCCTATTAGCAGAGCCACAATTGAATCTCTATAGATGGAGCTCTGTTACGTTTGATGTCTACTCCTGTTTTTCAACCTAGCTCTATCTTTTCTTCCTACTACTATGTTTTAATTTTGATATTGGTGGGAGAAAGTTTTACAAGGTCTAAAACAAATACATCCCCTCTTGGATTCCCCATTAAAAGTTCCACAAAGAAATCTCTGTAGAGAAAGCTCTACTACATTGAGGTTCGATGTCTACTCCTATTGTTTTCTTCACAGTTGGTTGCTATTGCCACTACTTGTAAGGATTGTTTTGTGATGATTTGAGGGTTGTCTTGGGGTGACTTGGAAATAAACTTTTCTGTTATGAAAAATAGTTGTTTGGATGGTGTTTTAATGGTTGAAGCTTTGTATGGTTTGGGGGGTTTTTTTAAGGTGTTTTGGTTAGAGTTTTCATGGTTTTTTTAAAGTGGTTTTGTGGGCTTTTTGGGCTGATTTTAGGGTTGTTTCAGGTCTGTTGCAGGGTTATTTTGAAGAGGTTTAAGGGCTTTTGTATGGTGATTGTCACGGGTGGAAGGGGCTGCTATTAGTTTGAGAGCTGTTTTGGGGTTTCTTTTAGGCTGGAAGGATTAAGGAAAGGGTTGTTGTAGTCATGGTTAGGAGGTTTATTCATGGCTGTGTTATGTCCCCCTCCAGGCTCCTTAGGTTAGGATTTTGTGGGGGGTTTTAATAGGAGAAACAGGGAGGCTTTGGGGCTTATAAATTAAAGGGTAAGACAATGTAATTGATAAAGAAAGGACCAACACTGTTTTTGCAGGCAAGATAATGTTGCTTTAATTTTTGGTAGAGAATCTACATGTGTTTTTAGTGCCTATAAAGCTGGAATTTTAGCTTAGAGTGAAGTGAAAATACTAGGGTATAAGTTAGAATAAAATTTGTGTGGTACAGTGAAAAGGTGAGGGAGAAATTAGGACTGAAATATGGGCACTTGGTCATCATTTTTTCTTGTTTTAATAGGAAGAAGATAATGAATAGTGAAATTATGGTATTTTTTAATTTGATCCTTAAACCTTTGGAACTTTGTAATGGAACCCCTAATCAACCCTAATATTTTGTGTTCCTTGCAATTTCACCCTCAACATTCATTGATTGGACCTTCAAATTTCTGCTCTTTTTACAAAGTAATCCTTGATTTTTAAATTTGCACATTTTTTAATTTAACCCTCAATTGACTTTCAAACTTCTAATTTCTTGCAATTTTATCCCTATCTCATACAATTGAATCTAGTCCTCTAAAATTTCAATTTTCTCAATTAAGCTCAAATTAAACCTCCAAACTTAATTTTCACGAATCAAGTCCCTAATATAATTAATATAACTCATTAAAAGTCTAATTAAGTCCTTGCACTTAATTAATTATTTTTATCTAACCCAAATTAATATTTAAACTTAATTAAATATTTAATTGGGCCTATGATTAAATCAAATTAGCTTATTAAAAGTCTAATAAATTCCTCGGACTTAATTTTTATGCAAATTCATCCAATAATCATTTAATTTCACTTTGAATCTGCATTATCTTTCAATCTTGGATAAAATAGGGTTTAATTGGGCTCTTAATTTTATCCAAAAATTCATCTTGGTTCCTTCATGCATTTGTAACCCCTTTTAGCCCTCTCTTGCCAAGTTACCATTCTTTTTTCATTTTTATTTATTTATTTTTTTGTTTCTTTTCATTTTTTTCATTTTTTTAAAAGAAAATGACAAAATTGGGTTATGAAAATCGTGATGCCTCTTCCAAGAAGAGTTAGATTCCCTAAAGGTTAACATGGCCCGCATCGCTAGCTTGCTTGAGTAAACACTCAAAAACATCTTTGGTGAAGGCCCGTCCAATTGGTATGTGACTTTTGATTAAAATCAGGCAACAATTCAACTACAGTCAACAATAGTGTAATACAACTTTTGTGCAGTCAACAATACCTATACTGACCCCAACAATTCTGGATGCTTTTGTCAATGATTCCCACAAGACAATACTCTAATGATATTGATCATGATAAGATAGTAGTGTTAGAAGCAAAAGTAATGGCTATCAAAAGTGTTAACTTGTATGATCTTGTTCAAGCTGCCGAGATGTGTCTAGTCTTGAATATAGTTGTACCAAAAAAGTTTCATTTACCTGAGTTATAAAGTTCACCGAAACTCAGTGCCCTGTCACACACCTCAAGTCCTATTGCAACAAGATGGTAGAAGTTGTGCATGATGAAAAGTTGTTAATGCAATTCTTTCAAGATAGCTTGAGTGGAGTTGTATTAAGCTGGTATATGAGGCTAGACAACATGAAAATTGGAAAATGGAATGATCTTGTAGATGCTTTTATTAAGAAATACAAGTACAACATGGACATCACTTTAGACAGATCTAGTTTGCAATACATGGATAGCTTGAGTGGAGCTGCATTAAGCTGGTGAATGAGGTTAGACAACATGAAAATATGGAAGTGGAAAGATCTTGTAGATGCTTTCATTAAACAATACAAGTACAATATGGACGTCACTCTAGATAAATATAGCCTGCAAGATATGGAAATGGGTGATAAAGAATCTATCTAGAAATATACCTGAGGTGGTTTGGGGTAGCTACTCAGGTGGATCCTCCACTACTAGAAAATAAGATGGTCAGCTTGTTCACCAACAATTTTAAGATGCCCAACTTTGAGTTTTTCATTGGAAAGGCAGTCAAACACTTTACTAACCTAGTGATTGTGGCTAAAAAGATAGAACAAACAATCAAAAAAGGTAAAATCAAAGGTCCAACCATGAAATCTGAAGTCATGATGGAACATGAGTTAGGAAATGGCTCTCAAATTATGAACCTTGGTCGATCAGATATCACTTTATCATCAGTTACTCAAACGACAGTATTAAAGATCGACATACCTTTTCCACTGAAAGATATTTACCAACATCTCTTGAACGCCAGACATATTATCCCAGCTCCACCAGATCTCATAAAATCATCAATCCCTAGGCGATACAATCTAAATGAGAAATGCAAATAACATGACGGGATCCTCGACCATTTAATCGAAAGTTGTAAGAATTTCAGGTATCAAGTCCAGAAGTTAGTAAGAAAGGGGAAAGTTGAGTTTGTGAAGGATAATGTCATCTGTCATATTGTCACTAGATCATCATAAGCATAACAAGGGTTAATAAACACTAACAAGGCACAAATTTTGTTGGAGGAGCTGACCTAGTTAGAGTGTTGCATTGTCAATAATTTTGTTATGAAAAGTTTCTATTTTGCACTTTGTTTTGGGATTAAATCATATCTTTTAGTGGAATATACCTTTTATTTGTCTCTTTGTTATTTTAAAATGAAGAGATGTTTATGTGAAAGTAATAACTTATGTTTTTATTGTTGAAAATGTTTGAACCTCGAGGTGTGTCATGAAAAACGCTAGGAGGCAATTCCACCCTTTTAAAACTCATGAAATTGAATTTTATAATTGATCGCATGGCTTTATTCAAAACATTTTGACCATATCAATTTTGTAAAAAAAACCTTTTTCCCAAAATAATTCTAAAAAATTGAACTTGCTTTTTTATTTCAGAAATAATTTGATATTTGCTTAAAATAATGTTTAGACACCTTTTTATAAGGTGACAAATGAGTCATTCAAGCAATTCTCATTTTGAGGTGACTAGAAAATTTTGAACCAAGACACAAAATAATAAAAAATGCATAAAAATCATGCATCTTATATCTCTTAAGTCATATTTTAGTTGTATGCATAATTGCATATAGTTCGATTTACTAGTCATTGATTCATAAAAACATAAGTCTTTATGCAAAAGTTCCAAACAATTACACTAAACAAGGATAAAATTTATTGATTTTAACCATTTGTGCTTGAAATGATAGTTGTTACCCAATTTTTGAGCCATCTTTTTGATAAAATTTTTGAAAAATCCAAAAATAGCGAAAAACAACGAAAATCCAAAAAAATACATTTTTTTAATATATTTGCATCATTTTTAGCATTTTCAGCATCGTCTCAAAAAAAATTTAAAATTTTCAAAGGTCTTTAGAACGCGTTTGACTTTTAACGCATTATTTTTAAAATCAATGATTTTCTTCATTCGAGTCGATATTGATAAGAAAAATCCAAAAAAATAAGAAAAATCAAATTTATAAAAAAAGAAAGAAGTTGAGGGACCAAGTTTGGGGACCTAACAACATTTTTGCCTATAAATAGGAGTTTCCAACACATACAAAAGAGGGGAGGGGGGCAATTTTGAAAAAACCAAAGAGAGTAACACAAAAAAAAAACCCTAAACAAAGAACTCTTTGTGATTCGACTCTATGAGCCGTCGTGCTCCCTCCTAAGCCAAAGGAGTCGCAGCCCCCACTTCTGATTTTTTTTTAAACACAGCCGCCGTCCCCCGGGGTCCTTGGCTTTTGCTCTCCCAGAACTAGAGAGCCAAGGACCCGTAGCCATTTCAGATCCTCCCTTCTCCCCCTTCGGCCGCTCATCCTCGGAAACCAGAACCAACCTACCTCTCCACAGCTGCCCATCTCTGGTCTGCCTCACAACCAAAGTCGACCGATCTCTACCTCCATCTCCCTCACGAGATCTCCCCTCTCCATTTTTCCACCACAGACCGACCGTCATCGTTCCCACAGCAGCTCCAAATCAGTCCTTTCCTCTCCTGTTCAACCGCAGCAATCGTCTCCCAGCTTCTCCACCCAAAGCTTTCCCCTTAGTAGCCTCTTCTTCTCCTTCGAGCTCCTCAACAACGATAGCCACAGATCATGAGATAGGCCCCATCTCTTCCCTCTCCATCGACCACAACGAACCATCTTTCATCAGCACAGACGCGGCAAAGCTTCCTTCATCGACGCAAACCGGCCTCCACCAAACGCAGCGGCACCCCCACTGTCTTCTTCATCTCTTTCCACTCGCCCACAGACCCGCGGTCCTCCTCCTTGCTATCAGTTATCCGAAGCAAAAGAGAAGAAGTGAACCAAAAAAGATTAGCTTAACCGCAGATCTGAAAAACAAAGGAAACAGAGAAACAGGTCTGAAAAACAAAATAGTAAAAGGCTAAAACCAACTGTTTGTGGCGTTGTTTTTTGTTTTGCAGGTCATCGCTGGCGAGGAAGGCAAGAAGGGAGGAAGCTGTTACAGATCTCCCCTGTTGACTTGATTTTTTAAGGCGGCGCGTGGAGCAACGTGCCGCCACTGTTCTTGTTGTCCCTGAGGCTTCACAACACTGTTCCCGTGACTTAGAGGCTTCAAGCACTGTTCGTGATTCTATTTTGGGGCCTCTTTTTGTAAATTTAAATTGTTTAATGTGTTGTTTAGGTTATTTTGAACATTGATTATTTTGTAATAATTAGTTTTAGGTGTGGTAAAATATAGTAAAAAAGTGATGTGTGTGTTTGTACTATTTTTTTATGTATGTTTTTGAATGATAAAAAATTAAAAAGACAAAAAGAAAAAAAAATAAATGTTTTAATTTGCATTGAATTTGGTTTATATTTCAAAAAAAAATCAAAAAATATTTTTCTTTTGATATCCAGGATTATAATCTTATACTTAAGATGGATTCTTGATATTAAATAGAAAAGTTTGTTTTGTTTTTATTGATGCTAGAGCAATTAGTTTTTTTTTTATCTAATAAGATAAGGATATCCTTACCGAGGATAATTTTTCTTCTCTTTTTAAGAAATTATTGGCAAGACAACTTTCAAAACCTTTTAAATTACATCAAATCACGAAGCAGCTTACCTCAGGTAGGGTGTGCTAGGGTGCTAATACCTTTCCTAGTCACAACCAGTCCTTTACCCGTGAATCTCTGACAAGATCAATACACCCGGGTTTTCTTGTGACCCTGAATCAAATACTAGGTGGTGACTCCTAAAGAACCTAATCAACGAACGAAAATCACCAACAGACGTCATGCGGGTGACGTGCGATAGAATGGCGACTCCACTGGGGAAGGTATTGTTTCTAACATATTGGATTAAGCTTTGTGTATTTGATGTATTTAAGTTTTTGCCTTTTTGTTTTATTTTGTTAATGTTTTTTCCATGGATTGTATAGAATTGTCTCATGCATCACATATATTTATTTTTTAAAGCACACACAAGCTTCTAAGTTAGGTTGGGAATTAACGATCTGCCCTATGACTATTGGTCAGGGTTCAGATGCGTGAAACACCCAACTCATATCTGAGTGCCTGCTTGGTAATGGTGGGTATACATGCCTTAACCATTTCTCGCAACGCCCCTATATTGTCTTTACGAAGATCGTCACTGGGCAGATATGAGACCCTATTGAGACCAGGTAGAAAACCTACCCATGTTCACATAATGAATAGAACTTGTCCTTATGGAAGGGAATGTCTGCACAGCCTCCTGTGGAAGCACTGTTAGTCTATGTCCAACACAAGGAAAACATCATTGACTTTTCTCCTTAACATTCCACCAGTAGGGGCTATAAACACTGAAGTGGCACCTCCTCTTTTTCATTTCAGTCATGAACAACAACAACGCCTTCAATCATCAATGAAAGATAATCTCCTTTCTGGTTCAATTGCACTGTTAGTTGTTCACCGCTTTCACGTCTTGCAATAGCACCCAAAAGCTGCTAGCTTTTTGTGTCTGATCTTCTTTGAAGTCACCGAACTCCATTCTTGTCCTGTTGATTTTATTTATTTTTTATGTTGAATTTGATCATTATTTTTTTTTAATTAATTTTTTTTCTATCTCACCCTTCAATATTTAATTGGTTTTGAGTTCGAATAGTGGTTTTTTCTGATGCGTTGATCCTATTCTTATGACTTGGGTCACAAGTGTGATCTGTTAACCTAAATTGACATTAATCTTTGTTTTTGCACTAGTTTTTATTTTCAATTACATCCTTCAACGCTGAGTTTATTTACAATTGAGCTCTTTTATTTTTTTGAAAATTACATTATATGAAGATAGTCCAACCTCACGACCTTTGGATTTGTCTGGCCAGTATGCTTGTGTCACCCTGTTTAGGTCCATTGAATATTTTTTTTTTCTTTTTTATGTTTCTTTTCAATTTAATCCTTTGAATTTAGTATTTTATTGAATTTTTTTTATCATTTTTAAATAAACTTCAGGCAAGTCTTTTGCATTTTTTATGGTTTTTTATATTATAATATTATTTGATTTAGTGTATGGCCTATTTGTTTTTTTTTTTTGTTACTTTTTAAACATGATGTATTTTCATCTCCTTAAGATTAAAAAAATAATTAATCATTTTGTTGTTTTTTACTTTAAGCAAGAAAACCTCCTTTTATTATCGGACTTTCAATAAATTAAAGTTTTTTTTTTGTTTCATGTACGCACAACCTTTTTTTGTTGTTTAGATGAAAAATAATTTTTAAGATAAAATATTATTAGATTTAATGAGTCTCAGATCACAGGTTTGACTGGTTAACTCTGTATTTTTTTTGTTGAAAAAAATGTTTGCTATAAAAAAACAGTGTTAGATAAGCCATTATATTCTCCTTTTCTTTTTCTAAAAAATTGATTTTTTTAATCTGCAGCGAAACACGGGTCATAAAGCTAATTATATATAATACATGTCTCAACTCACAATTGTAATTTATCATTATTCCTTCCTACAAGATATAAAGGAATCAAGCATAAATCCATAAGTTGATCCTAGTTTAATATTTTAGCATCGTTTACACACACACACACATAAAAATCACTATAGGGAAAAACATTATGCTTCTTCTTACATTTCACTATGAACTTACTATGTTATTTTTTTTATATTTTTGATAATCAAACTTTTATTTTGGATGATTTCATTCTTTTGTGGCCAAATTGAAAGCCAATTGTATCAAATTTGTTGAGGAATGAGCAAGATTGAAAGAAAGAGTGTCAAAATTAAAAAGGCGAAGAAATTAGATGGTAGTTTCAAAATTGGATCAAAAAGTTCACCTTGGTCTTATTAATTTTCAAATTATATACTTTTGGTCCTTCAATATTTTGAAAATATAATTTTGTCCTAAAACTTTAGACTAGGTGTTATTTGCCCTTCCTTCACCTTGCCTGAGATGGTAGATTTGAGGTCATGAAGTTTTTTGCTTTCGGGTTGATTTTGAGTTTTTGGGTTATTTGAGGCTATATATGAGTTTATCATGGTATCTAGGGTATAGATATTTTGGGTCAAAAACACATTGAATGTTGAATTTTTGGGGTAAAAAAAAAAACCAAAGTCTTGATTTTATGGCAACCACAAGGTTGTCGGAATCTGGGTGACCAAAAGACAAGTTGTCTATTTTATTTAAACAAATAAAGGGTTCATGACATATTGTTTACCCTTAGTATCAAAAAATAGCATCCACTCTTTTATATTGGAAAAAAAACTCTTGGCGTGCTAGCTAGGCCTCTTTTCATAGGCCTGGCCCGTGGGTAGGCCCACGCTCTTGGCTTGTTTGTTCTTTATTTATTTTTTTAATGTATTTTCAACACCCTTAAGTAAAAAAAAAATATTCATTTAATTCTTTGTTTGTTTTTTAAAGGTTTTTTTTTCTTTGACTTGAAAAAACAAACATCCTTTTGTTATCAAACTTTTAAGAAATGGAATTGTTTTTTATTTTAATCTCACAAGCCACCCTTGTTTTTTCTTTTTCTTTTTTTGAAGAAAAAATAGTGTTTGATATATATATAAAAAAGGATCCCACACATATGGTTGGCATATAATTAAATGAAAATAATTTTGAAAACAAAGATATGTTAGATCTAGTGGGATGCATGACCCGAAGCGCGGGCTTAATTGGTTAACTCATGGTTAATCCAGGTATTTTTTTGTCCTTTTTGAATTGAATATTTTTATTTTTTTTTTATCATTCAATAATGAGTTGACATCATAATTTGTTTCAGTTTGTTTTTTATATGGATATTACAATCTTAAAATTCAAGTCGTAGATATAGCTAATTAACTCAAGTTTACTCGAGTCAATTTTTTATTTAATCAATTAAATGCATGCATGAAATTTTTTATTTTCTAATAAAATTTGTCCTCCGTGTCTAAAAACATTTTATAAACATTTACATATTAATTTTATTATATTGAAAAAGAAAATTTATCCAGCACAGGCTACATAACTAGCATATAACATAAGTTGTGAATCCAGCTCTGATCTCATTGACACACACTATCATTTGTTTGGCAAAACTAAAAGGAACAAATCCAAAATACCTAAAAAAAGAGAAAAATTGAAGCTCTCACTCAAATCACATCTGGTGCAGGCAATGAGCTCATAATAAATCAGACAAATAAATTCTTCTCGATATGGAAGACAAAATAGTCAAT
>Ga0307515_10007659_pt1 | contig 21294 bp, 20 predicted proteins | sample 17_EM_MG_FD_194513 | JGI IMG/M metagenome (GOLD analysis project Ga0307515, IMG submission 194513) | Populus trichocarpa ectomycorrhiza microbial communities from riparian zone in the Pacific Northwest, United States - 17_EM | ecosystem: Host-associated > Plants > Roots > Unclassified | place...
AATATGTACGATATTACACAGGGTGGCCGAGCTTAACCGGACAGAGATGACGGTTGTGCTCCCCAAGTTGCCAACCGCGGGCCACCGCGCCTTCGGGGGGCCGGAAACTGAGGCGGGAGTGATCGGATCACGGACCTCGGGTAACTCCGTGAATCTTCCGTCCAACAGAAAAACGGTCATATCCCTTCGAAACGGCCTCTAAATAGTGTAAGAACCGACGGGACAGACCGCCTACCTTCGGTTCAGTCCGGAAAAAGGCAGGAAATTTCCCTCAGGGGAAGTCTGGGTGTGCGCGTGATGAGCGAAGGGTGTGCGCGCGGTGAGCTGGGGTGTGCGCGCGCGCGAAATGGGGGTGCGTGCGCGGGACTTGCGTGTGCGCGATGCGAATTATTTTTGTGCACTTTGAACGGCATATTCGAACGGCATAGGTGACACGCACGGCGCCTTCGCGAACGGAATCCCCAGGAAGCTCGTCAGATGTCCGTTTGCGACACCGATAAAATTCTGGTTGGTGGTGAGGCGCGTCAGTGGACATAAAAATGAAGAGATCGCTTACGAACAGTTGGCACGATCCAGTCTGACTACCGTGTCTGAACTCTTATGAGTAGCGGGGGCGGGGTGAGGGGACAGCCAGTGAGAGTGATGGAGGACACAAGTGATCGAACGAACACCATGATCGTGTTAAGAGCAAATGCTACTGCTTGATGCAAGGGCAGGATTATTCATCCTTTCCGTGGGTCGCTGTGCGAACGGCACAGGCTCCGAGGTTTGGGGGTTGTTGACTCACTTGTAACTCAGGGGTGAAGTGCTGAAGTCTACAACCCGGCTGCCAATCTCCTATGCACACGAAAAACTCGTGGATACTACAGAGGGAGTCAGAACATACTATGACGCGAATGTGAGGCTCCGTTTCATTACAGACCAAGGGGATCTGAACGGGACTCACTTCCCCCAGCCTCTGGAGTCTGGACGCCCTTTGGAAGGTTTGACACAATTCAGGGCAAATAGAAGCCACTGTGAAGTGGCAACGCGAGCGGAGAGGGCAACGCCGCGGAGGTTTGGAAAAGAGAAAAATGATTATCCACAATGCATTTGCGTGACATAAAGTATCTATCTATCGGGGCTCCAAACGCTGGACTCGCGGTTGAGCCGATGATGCCACTACCGGCCACGCACGTATGCGATTGACCCCAGGTAGAAAAAAAAGTTCAAATGTGCAGTTGTGTTACCGGGGCGTTGTGCTCTACAGTCTGTGAATCCTTCATTTTCGTTAATATGGAGTTCAGATAAAACGAGATGCAACAGGGGGGATGAAGAGGGTGAATCCATCAGGGAAAGAAAACTCACGAAAAGGTTGGAAAGGAAACTCCGAAAGTAACCTAGTCCAAATCACTCCACCTCGTGTGGCAAGTCTCACAGACTCGGCGGCGATCACCAGGGGATTCATAGCGGTCACAGCAGAAGTGGTCCTTGAGGTACCTCCCAAACCCTGCACAAGCGTTCCAACTGAAATGTGGGCAGTACGCCAGCGAGAGTTTGCTCAAGGGTATCCCTGCTTGGCACCTCTGCTCCAACAGTCGGCCCAGGTGAGCAGCCGTCCCGACATGTGAGGTCAACGCGAAATTGACGTCCTTTAGTCGGAAGGTGCGAAGGTGTGGAAGTGGAGTAGGTTCACCTTCTCCGGTGGGTGGCGGAGAAGCGAGAATTTGTACGATGTCGTTAATTGCCGAGTCCGTGACTCGAAGCTCCTGGACCGCGCTAACCATCTTGAAGAGGCAACGGAAATCTTGCCTGAACATTGCAGAGTACCTCCTGATGCTCAGGCTAGTTATGTTGGCCGTCGGCAACCTCTTAGCCACCTCTTCTGGCAGTGTGGGAGCGATTTCCCAGAAGCCCACGTCAAAAGAAGAAATCTTGAGAATCAGGAAATCTTCTGCATCCCCTTGTTCCCCGGGTCGCGACACGTTTATACTCAAGCCCGCCAAGGCATACACGATTTGAACGGCGAGGCTACATGGCCGGCATGTGAGGAATAGGTTGGGGAGGAATGGCGTGAGAGCTGCGGCGACGTCCGTAACAATCCCGTCCAGGAAGATATCAATATTGACGTGCTTAAGCCCATTGGAGAACGTGAGAAGGTTGAGCAGCTGTGTGTGACCGACAGCGTTTCCGTGGACTACCAAACAACGGAGGTGAGGGAGTAAAACAGTGATTGATGAGTCTAGCAAGGAATCCTCTGGCGTTGAAGCGATCTCAAGGGAGAGGTCGATGTCCTCCAGAGCACTATTTCCAGCGAACAAGGCGGCAAGTTGAAGAACGGTCGGTTTCCGGGACTTGACGTGAGCGTGAACGAGGAGGTGGGTTAATTTTGAAGTCTGCGGGATCAGGGAATCCCATCGCATATTGCAGCCGCGGAGGCGGAGGGATTGGAGTTCGGGCAAGGAGTGGATGTTGAGGAAGTTGGTGATGTCCGGGAATTCCTCGGGGCGCTCGGTGGTCCATGGTCCCTCAACCGTGAGCTTGAGAGATTGGATTTGGGACCGGATATAAGACGGTTGCGGCGTGGACGTGAAGGAGAGGATGTTCGCGAGTGCTCTTGGGGAACTGTGAACATGGAGATGGCGAATCCTTCTCAGAACGCTCCAATCTTGGAGTACACCGCAAGCCTCCCTTATATCTCGGTTCGTGTTCACGTCGACGAGGTTGACATACAGGGGAACGGCCCCTGAGTAGCGGCGAAATGCCACGCATTCACGGACGGACGTTCCCCAGAATGCCCAAATGGGAGGGGTTGAGGTTGCTACATCGTACCAGTAATGGCATACGAGAAGAAAGTTGAATGTGTTCCCGGCGATCCTGCCACTGGGGTTCACGCCAGAGATGACGCTCCACCAGAAGATGTGACCAAGAATCTCAGGAGCCAGGCACACAGAAAGGTTGGGGAGGGGGTTCCTGAAGTGTTTCAGGCGGATTGTCTCCTGTTCATGATATTGGGTCTTCGCTTTGAGGTCCTGGATAGCGTGGGTGTTGGCCTGTGAGCTGTCCATACAGTCAGCCGCTTCCCGAGCTGGCGAGGGAGTGAACCACGAAAAAACTCACGGGACTTGCTGCGGTTCGAACTTGGGGACACTGAGGGATCCGGAACGAGCGGAAGTAGGCATGTCTGCCAGCAGAGCAAGGGGCCGTGAGAGGTCCAGCGGTGGTATTAGACTTATACTGAAAGAGCGCGCGTACGGAAGCAGAATGGGTGAAAGTCCGCGATTTAGAGCACGCGAGACAGCTTTCTGGAGGAGTCGAGGTTTGCTGGTGACCCAAGAGTCAAACTGCCCCTGGAGACAGAGGATCACTCGACTGTGATCCGCGACGGAGCAACGGCAAGCCGGCAACACCACCCGACTCCCAACAACCGGGTCATCGTTTCTGAATAGGTTGGTGAGAGCTGCATGAGAAGGGTGAATGAGAACGTATATCGACAACAGGATGGGATCACGAACAAACCCACTCTTCATCCTGGAAGCGATCAGAATCTCTTCAGAATCCATTCAGTGCCTCACTCTACCAAGCAGAGCATATCCCTCAGCTTGGTCGAACATTGATCTGGGGGGTATCGGAGTCGACGCATCCCATACCGGGGTTGGATGCATCAAGGTCCACTACCAATGTTGTTTTCTGATCAACCACAAGGTGACTGTCGTTTTTAGTACTATATGTAGTCCGCCTCGACCGTTGAGTGAATCAAATGCGGGGTCGTCGTCTCCTGTTTGGCACGCCTGGTTTACGGAGAAGGTGGCCTCCTCGAGTTCAAATCAATCCTCACGCGAGTTACCCCACGCATCCTGATCAGATCTCCAAACTGGGCCGGGACGACCAGTTTCTCAATTGGAAAGGGCAGAAGTAAACGATCATGAACGGACCACAGGAGGAGGGTGTTCCATGTTGATGTACGTGTCCCTGATGCACGAAATGCGCATACTTGCTGGGTCCATGGCACCGCGATGTGTAATTAAACCACCGTGCGTGCGGTGGCATTGAAAACCAGCTCGGTTACAGCTACGAATACAGGCATATAGTGGTGGTATTCATTTTAAAATGGGAAAGGTCAAGCGAAGAGGAACGAAGATCCAAGGACGACATTCAGGGCGAAAATACCGAAAACGCTGACATCTTGCAAGTTCCCGACTGCTCCGTTAACTCCCATGCCGTCATTCGATCCACCCGTGGGGACACCAACGGGACCAGTCTCAGTTGAACTATGTCCGGCAAGCTCGGTAGCCGACTCGAATGCGTCGTCTGCCGCGTCCTCATTCACTTGTGAATTCAAAAGCACTCGATCGATGATATGGAACACCCCGTTCTTGGTGAACACGTCCGGCTGCGTGATGCGAGCGGTGGTGTCACCAGACGTGACAAACTTTCCGGACGAATTGGTTTTGAAGTGGAGGTATTGGCCAGCAGCGGAGACATAAGTGACATTGACGAAGCTCGGGCTGTAGACTGTTGTCGCGTTGATGATATGGTTCCTCAGAATAGCCCAGAGCTGAGCGTTGTTGTTCGAGATCTGCGGGATCTCCTGAGCCGAAGCTTGGTTGGAGGGGACAAGGAGGGTGAGACCGCGTATTCCGCTGAGAACCTCAGCGAGGGCGGCGTTTTCGATTCTGCCATCTCCGGTATCCCAGATAGGAACATTGGTGTTGCGGGCGAGATTGGCGAACCCCGCCAAACCGTTGTTGGCTTCGAATACGCTGTTGACGTCGCCTGGGTAGTCGAGAACTCCATCGACGACGTAAATTTTAAGGTTCTCATAGCTGGTGAGCTCCAAAACTTGGGGGTCGCCGGTACGGCTATTCACATCGACGTTGAGCGGAAGGAGAGAAACGCTTGAAAGTGTACGGACTATTGATTGAGGACGCGAACTGTACCGTCGCCACGCAATGCACCAGCGACGACTTGATTCTTGTTTCCCTCAAGCATGACGACAGAAGGGTCTCCGAGAAAGGTACGACCGATAGCGGTGTTTGGGTATTCGGGTATTTCCTGGAATTGACCAAACACGACGTGGTATGCGATGACATTCGTCAGAGCGTTGGGATCTTGGGTGAGGCCAGCTGGGGCATTGGAGACTATACGCGAACGTTAGAATTAGGTCTACGGGCGAGATGACGAAAAGAGGTAGACTGACAAGCAGAGTTATTGGGTACAACGATGGTGTAGTTGTTCTTTTGGTTGGACAGGTTGGCCAAGAGTTGATCACCGGTCCCTGTGGAGTTGACGGAACCGAGTGCAGAAACGAAACTGGTGAGGCCTGCGTCGTTCAAGATTTTCACGAGGCCAGCAAAGTAGGTTGAGTTCTGGGTGTTATCCTGAGCATTAGCCAGAATAGCGATGAGAGCTACGATAACAGCAGAGAGGACGAGAACCATGTTTCGGGTTGTGATGGTGGGCACGAGGAGGGATGAAGATCCCCCCATATCTTGTGTTATACGTAGTTGGAGATGTCCCACGGGAATCCCATGACGCAGTGTTGTGCCTGCCAAGCCGGCCATATGATGCATAGTGCATAATGGTCTAGCCAAATCTCGGCGAATGGCCGCGATTCGGCCGTCGCCTTCGGACCGACGCACCAGGAAGTGAATGGAGGAATGTCTAGAAATCGGCTCGTGGGCCCGACAAATACCATCGGGCAAGACCGAACGGCCAGGGGACACATCAATTTATGGCTAAGTATGACCAGTGAGGGCATCCAAAAAGGGTGAAGGAGGGAGCGATGACAAACCTTACCGAAGGAAAGTTCATCGTCGAACGTTCATCCATTAGCTTAACGGTCGAAGCCGTGAGTCGCCCTCTATTTTTTACCCACCAGAAGATGTGACCAAGGACCCCAGGCACACGGAAAAGTTGAGGGAGTCCCCGAGGCATTTCAGGCGGATCATCTCCTGTTCATGATACTGGATCTTTGCCTCGGGGTTCTGGACAGCGTGCCAGTGGACGTTGTCCTCCCGTGAGCTGTCCCCGCAGTCAGTCGCGTCCGAGCTGGTAAGGGAGTGACCACGAGAAAATTCAAGAGACGCGTCGTGGTTCAAACTTGGGGATACGGAGGGACTCGGGGTGGGCGAGGTAGGCATGCTCGCCAGTGTAGCAAGGAGCTGCAGGAGGAGTCCGGTGGTGACATGAGATTGAAAGGGCGCGACGTACGGAAGCAAAAAGGTCCACGATCTAGAGCGCGTGAGACAGCTTTCTGGAGGCGTCGAGGTTTGCTGGAGACTTGAAAGTCGAAGTCTCCTGGCGAAGGAGGATCACTCAACTGACGGAACGACGGCAAATCGGCAACGCCACCCCACTCGTAACAACCGAGACACTGTCTCTGAGCGGGCCAAGTCGGTGTTTGTGCGTGTGGTGAGAGTTGTGAGAAAAATGACCTCGAATGAACGGGCACGAACCGTTCACAGTGAGATAAAGGAAGGATGAGCTGTCACATGTCACATGTCACAGGTCGTGATCCAATCTTGGAGTCGGACTACTTCAAGACTACTTACAAAGTTGTTGGTACGGTGTGGCAGCTTCAACACCTTCCCTCTGGGAGCATCTCTCCGTGATACCCTTTCACCGCTGCTCGGGGTCCGTTCCCTTATACACCAACCTCGTCTACGCGAACACGAATCGAGTCTTTGCCCAAACTCCAAACTCTCCGCCCCTGCACCTGCAATCTGCGATGGAAATCCCTAATCCTGCAGACTTGAGAATTAACCCACCTTTTTCACGTCAAGTCCAGGAAACCGACCACCCTCCAACTTGCCGCCTTGTTGGCTAGATATAATGTGTTGGAGGAAATCGACCTCTCGTTTGGGATCGCTTCAACACCGGAGGATTCCTTCAATGCCAGACTCATCAATCTCCATCTTACTCCCTCACCTCCGTTGTCCGGTGGTCCACGGAAACGCTGCCGGTTACGCCCGGCTGCTCAATCTTCCCCCGTTCTCCAATGGGCTTAAGCACGTCAATGTCGATCTCTTCTTCGACGGGACTGTTACGGACGCCGCCGCAGCTATCACGCATTCCTCCCCAACCTCTTCCTCAAGCGCTGGCCATGTAGCCTTGCTGTTCACACCGTGTGCCTTGAGCATAAACGTGTCACGGCCTGGGGATGCGGAAGATTCCCCCCCTTGACATGGGCTTCACTAGGATGTCGCTCCCACGCCACCAGAAGTGGCCAAGAGGCTGCCGGCAGCCAACACAACTGGTCTGAGCACCTCCCGAGGCCTGGTGCTCAGACACGTTCAGAAAAGATTTCCATTACCGCTTCCGGATGGTTGGCGTGGTCCAGGAATTCGGTGACACGGACTCAGCAACTGACGACGATGTGTAAGCTCAACTAATTAAACCACCTTGCGTGCAGTGGCACTGAAAATTTGCGGCTACGAGTACAATATACGGTATACAGCGTGCAGTAGTGGTAACTCAATAATGAATACACGAAGTCTGTTTCACAATGGGAGGGGTCAAGCGAAGAGGAACGAAGATCCAAGGATGACGCTCAGGGCGACAACTCCAAAAACGCTGACACCTTGCAAGTTCCCGACTGCGCCGTTAACTCCTACACCGCCATTCGATCCACCCGTGGGGACACCAACGGGACCAGTCTCAGTTGAACTATGTCCGGCAAGCTCGGTAGCCGACTCGAATGCATCGCTTGCCACACCATCGTTCACCTGTGTATTCACCAGCACTCGGTCGATGATATGGAACACCCCGTTCTTGGTGAGCACGTCCGGCTGCGTGATGCGAGCGGTGGTGTCACCAGACGTGACAAACTTCCCGGACGAGTTGGTGTTGAAGTGGAGGTATTGGCCAGCAGCGGAGATATAAGTGACATTGACGAAGCTTGAGCTGTAGACTGTTGTTCCGTTGATGATGTGGTTCCTCAGAATACTCCATAGCTCAGCATTGTTGCTCGAGAGCTCCGAGATCTGACTCGAAGCTTGGTTGGATGGGACGAGGAGGGTGAGGCCGCGTACTCCCTGGAGAATCTCAGCGACGGTGGCGTTTTCGATTCGACCGTCTCCGGTATCCCAGACAGGAACATCGGTGTTGTGGGCGAGATTGGCGAACCCCGTCAAGCCGTTGTTGGCTTCGAACGTGCTGTTGACGTCGCCTGGGTAGTCAAGAATTTCGTTGATGACGTAGATATCGAGGTTTTCATAGCTGGTCAGATCCACAACTTGGGGGTCGTTGGTACGGCTGTTCACGATGACGTTGAGCGGAAGGAGAGAAATGCTTGAAAGTATACGTACTTATTGAGAACGTGAACTTGGCCGTCGCCACGCCTCGCCCATGCGACGACTTGGTTCTTGTTTCCTTGTAGCATGACGACGGAAGGGTCTCCGAGAGCGGTACGACCGATAGTGGTGTTTGGGTAATCGGTCACATTCTGAAAGTGACCAAACACGACGTGGTATGCGACGAGATTCGTCAGAGCATTGGGGTCTTGGTTGATGCCACTTGGGGCATCGGAGACTAGGTGCGAACGTTAGAATTGAGTTGAGGTACGATGTGACGAAAAGAGGTAGACTGACAAGCAGCGTTATTGGGTGCAAAGACGGTAAAGTTTCTCCCCCGGTTAGACAGGTTGGTCAAGAGTTGATTACCGGACCCTGTGGAGTTGACGAAACCAATCGCAGAAGCGAGGCTGGTAAGGCCTGCGTTGTTCAAGGTCTGCACGAGGCCAGTCAAGTAGGTGGAGTTCTGGGTATTGTCCTGAGCATTAGCCAGAACGGCGGTGAGGGCTAGGATAACAGCAGGGAGAACGAGAACCATGTTTCAGGTCGTGGTGGCGGGGACGAGGGGGCGTTGAGGAGGGACGAGGGTCTCATGTCTCGGATTATATGTGGTGGCTGAGGAGTAATGACGTGAGTCCAAGAGAATCCGTCATCAAAATAGAATTCCCACCCCCGTTCCGCGTGGTTTGCCAGCAGCTCCACCCTCCAAGCTTCAAGTCCACCAACTCCCTCCGAATCCATGGCCCGTCGCTCCGCTGCGCCAAACTCTGGTCCCGCCTACTACTCCCGCTCAGCCGTTACCGGCAGACCAGGGATTCAAGACCTCGACGACGTCGAAACTTCCGTCATTTCGCGATTCATGAACGAAGAGATTTGGGCACCGGAGAAGTTACCGGGAAACATTGCTATCGTAACAAGCGTCGGCGTGTTCGCTGCTGGTATCTTCTTCGTCAGGAAGTTTGGGGATTTGATCATTCCTTAGAGGGTACGCACGAGATTCACCTTACTTTTTTGGCTTGTTTGACCCATTCCAATCCATTTTAGCTGTCTCAGAGCGCGTTCCTGTCGCTCTCCAGACCCAGCTCTTCATATTCTTATCATCGCAAAACCAGACGCGTCAAAAAGCAGTCTAGAGTACTTTCGATTACAGTTTATGCGAAGTCCCTAATCCCACGCTCATCTCATTTGTGACCTCACGTTCGTATTCATGTGAGCGAAACGACTCCACTTTTCGCTTTTTTGCAATAAGGCATATGACCTATGTGACAGTCCAGGAAGGCAATTGCGCAGGAGCGCAGCGTCCTGTCCACATTGTCATACGATCGCCACGTCACTATGCCCTCGGCCCTAGGTTTCAGCCAACCCTCGTGGCGATCGGCTCAGCTCCTCACTGATGTGGCGTTTGCCTCCTGGCGACTGAGATTCCCCAGGAATCTTTGTCCTTGGTTTTGCTTGACCACATTATCGAGTTTGTGGAATATATCCCAGACATCGAACCTGCTGTGAATTCACAGTGGAACAGACATCAACGGACTGTACACGCAAATTCCAACGCACCAATTAAGCGCCAGAGACGGGCGGGTCCTGCGGGCATCCGAGCGCTGAATTGTTGCTTGGGGTGACCGGGACCCACTTTTGACAACTTCGATCTTCAGCTGACTGGCGACGGCGTGATACTCCAACGATCCACTCCTGCAACGGTGAATGGGATAAATTATCCGTGACGTTTGCGGTGACGACCACCATGAGGCGCGGATCGCGAACAAGATCCTATACTCAAAAACATACACTCGCGCTCGTTGTACACAACGTTAGTGAGAAACCCGACCGGGGAGTTGTGTTCAACCGATTGTAATTGTATCCAACCGTTATCTACCAGGTTGGATATCATGGGGGGACAACCTGAAGTGCCTTCAACATTGGTGGAATGCGGATGGTGGAATGCGGACTGTTCTATTTCAGCGAGTTGACTTCGTGCTGTACCGATCGCAGCTGATGTGTACGGTGATGCCCACCGGTTGCGGGCATTGTCGAGTTAACTATCGCACCACCACATCCAAGCGTTCGTCGGGAATCAAAGCAAACCATCACCCTGACATGGGCCCCGCATGGGCTTGACTAAGTTAGATAGCTGGGCACATCAAAAAAACGTCTCGGGGCATATGTAGACAGCGTGACAAAGGTATTAAACTAACGGCGCGAATTAAGGCGAATGGGAGTAATCCATGCAGAATCGTGTGGATCCGAAACCGGGTTCTTCGCTTTGTCCACGTTTTTACTGGGGAAGATTGGATAGTTGTGTCACTTGCGCTGGCCACTGAAATATTTTCGGGAAACCGAAGGGGTCTCGTTCACATATTTGTGTTGGATTGGAGCTCTAGATTTACACAACATGGGAATGTAAGGCATGTGCTACTCTGGCCCCTCGGGCTGGGGGGATAGGAGATCCAGTTCGAGGATCACATGAGATCCCAGCTCCTCCGTAAGTTTCGTCATGAAAAAAGGGATTTCTCCATTATCAATGGTTTGGGCTTCTGTCTTCGTGGGCCAATGAATGAGCCGGACCCGGGTCTTCCGTCCGCGATGGTGGTCGGAGAACCTCTGGGCTATCTTCCGGATGGAAACACCCAACCGTTCGTACTCTGGTATGTCGCGACGCTCGAGACTTTCACGATAAAACTCAAATATCCTGGGGGTCTGACCCCAACGACTGTTGTAGGTTGTACCACCAATACCCGGCGGATCGCGTAGCTGTATGAGGGAGACAGAGTTGCTGGGGATCGAGACCAAGGTCTGTCCAATGAACGCGTTGAAGGGGAAGATAACCTCTTGGAGAGCGTGGCAAACTTTAAGCAATACCTGGAGGTTTTCGTAATAACCTGTGAGAGTGGTCGGAGTAAGTCTCTGCTTAACACTGACGGCAATGAGAGACGTAACCACTAGCATGCGTTCCATCACTCCCGAGTTCAAGAACTCGAAGGCGAATCTGACAGTATTCAAGAAACGGCGGCGATACAGGGGCGAAGCGCGTGACCTCAAGTTCTTGGAACCTGAAATGTTTGAAAGCGAGGGGGTCAGGGGATTCACTGTCTGACGAAAAGCGGATGCGGGGAAGAGCGGAGGGTGTGACTGGGATGCTGCCAGAAATTTCCGACAATTCAATATCCGTAAGGTTTGGCAAAATGTCGGTGAGAGTATAGAGAGTTTTCCAGGTCTCGTGGGCGGTGTATTTCTGCGTCCATTGGAGCCGCCTCAGAGTGCTGGCGCACGAAGAGAAGATGGGGACGAGAATGTTGAGGGATACACGGCTGATGTCAATGCGGGAGGAGCTGTCCAACGTTTGACCTACATCCAGCTCCTGGAGGTTTGGAAGCGAAGTGAGGTGAGGAAGCGCGGTTTCGAGGATGTCGGAATGTAGCGCCGGGGGCCGTAATGTGAGGACGCGTACGTGTCCCTGAAACAACCAGAGACGTGCTCTTAAATGTCTCCTGGGGCCCCACAGGTCCCGAGACTCCGAACCTAAACTCGGATCGACTAGCGGAACTTGGGGAGAAAGTGAACCGATTCTGAGTTTATCCGACGACAAGATGATTTTAGCGTCCATGAATCGATAGACTTGGAACGTTGACGACCTTTCCTGAAGACGGTTTCGACCACGCCTTCAACAAGAGTCGTATGATGATGAGGAGGGACCACAACAAATAGTTCCTTCTTTGGTAGCGCCACTGATGAGTCCGCGAGTGCACTCGCAGGGTGGAATGAAAACGTGAACACGTCCAGGTATAAAACCCCTCGGATTAAGCTTGAGCATATCCCCGGATCCCGCGGCGTCGCGGTTCATCAATTCCCGATTACCCGAGACTCCGAAACCTAGACCCGGAGCAACGGAGCGGAAGAAAGCGATCTCATCCCGTGTCACTGGTCAAGGAGATATAAGGATTTGAGCACGCTTATCATCGCCCACTTGAACACCCACGACCGGATGCCCCAGCGCGATGTACTTTCCCCAAGACATCGTCTACGTCATCATTGACCAACTGGTTTCGGTGGCGGTGAATGATTACCATGATTACCATCTCACATGGCTCCAAGCCACCTCACTCGTATCCACTGCCTGGGTCAATCCCAGCCAGCGTCACCTCTTTTCCACCATCAACTTCTACTTCAGCGCGTCCGTGCGTAAATGGTGCTCCAGAATCAGACCTGGCCCTTACGGAATCTCAAGATACGTACGCGTCCTCCGGTTAGGGGCCCCGTCGCTCCACCCCGACATCCTCGAGACCGCGCTTCCCCACCTCACTTCGTTTCAAAACCTTCGGGAGCTGGACATGGGGCAGGTTTCGCACGGGCAGCGCATCCATATCAGCCGTGTATTCCTCGACGTCCTCGTCCCTATCTTCTCCTCGTTCGCCGGCGCTCTCAAGCGACTTCAGTGGACGCAGAAAGATGCTGCCCACGAAACCTGGAAAACTTTCTATACTCTCACTGACCTTTTGCCAAACCTTACAGATATTGACCTGTCGGGCGTTCGCGGTGACTATAACCTCCCAATCCTACCCCCCGCTCTCCCCCGCCTCTGCATGTCGCCTGGCAATCAACCCCCCGATCCTCTCGCTTTCAAACATTTCAAATTCAAAGAACTCAAGATTGTGGACTCCATCCCTCCATCACCACAGTTTCTCGAACACTGTCAAACTCACCTTCGAGTTCTTGATTTCTGGAGCAGCAAATATGTGAACAACTCCGCCAGTAAGTATCAGTGTAAAGCAAGGACTCTTGTTCTGACCACTCTTACAGACGACCTCAAAAACCTCCAGGTATTATTTGAGGTGTGTCATGCGCTCCAGGAGGTTAGCTTCCCCTTCAAGTCGTCCATCGGAGAGGTTCTGGGCTTGATTCCCAGCAATTCTGTCACCCTTGTACGTCTATGCGAGCCAGACGGTATCGTCGGCACAACCTACAACAGATGTTGGGGTCATTCCCTCAGCTACTTCGAGGCTTGCCGCAATGGTCTCGAACGGTTCTGGATACCAGAGTATGAAATGTTGGGTGTTTCTATCCGGAAGATAGCCCAGAGGTTTTCCGAACACCACTGCGGGTTGAAGACCAGGGTCCAGGTTGTTTATCAACCCAGGGAGACAGAGGCGCAGGCCATTGACAATGGAGAAATACCCTTTTTTATGATGAAACTCGAGGAGGAGCTGGGAACTCATGTGACCCTCGAACTGGACCTCCTGCCCAGTTTGCCAGACGCAGAATAGCTTGCATTCCCTCCATGTTACATAGTGAAACAAGATCAACGCATCAAACAACGGCTGGAAGCATTACGTAGCACTACACACTTTCCCGATTTGGAAAACAGAGTTGAACATTTGAACTTGAAAAAGACCTAAGACCGGCATCCACGCAAACGACACGATTCACGACCCACACTCCCCCTCCCCTGCCCTCTCCCCACAAACCACATGGAATCACCACCTACACGAGACCTTGCCGTTGCAGCTGGTGCAGCCCTCACCGCCATATTCGCCTTCTACCACATCCGTGAACGGGGAAGCAGAACCCGCAAGATTCAACGAACCGACGAACGCGTCCTCATTTTGGGTGCCTCGAGCGGGGTTGGCAGGACACTTGCTCATATGTACGCCCAGCGCGGGGCGCGAGTGTGTGTCGTTGGACGACGTAAGAGGGAGATCGAGGAAGTCGAGCTGGAGTGTAAGACGATACAGAGGATTAAGGAACCCGAGGAGGATAGAAACGCGTTCAGCTTTTGCGCCGACTTTGCGGACCCTGAGCAGATGGTTATACTGAGAGATGTCATTCAGGCCGGTGAGTCTCCTCCACATGTTCGTTCAAATTTCGGACAAGGTTTTCTGATGCCCTCACGCGCAGAATGGCAAGGCGTAGATACCGTTATCATCACCGCGGGGGTGGTCTCCCTCCAGCCCCTACTGTCCGTTGCAAACTTGAAACACGACAGTGACCATGTTGAGCTCGAGGGAGTACAACGCGTCGTAGAAGTGGCCCAGGCGGCTCTTCACTCCAACTTTATTGGCCCATTAGTTTCGGCAACGACATTCGTACGTGGATTCACCCTGCCTAACATACACGAGCCCTCATCTGTCGATTCGAGATCCCTTTGCTACTCTCGACATCAAACTCACCCTCAATCCTTCTCATGTCCTCCTTGGCCTCCGTAATCCCCGCACCCACTCGGTCCCTATACGCCGCAACGAAATCATCCTCCCTTCTGCTATACGAATCTCTCGCGATCGAGCACCCGTCGATAACCTTCTCCCTCATGATTCCGAGCACGATCAAGGGAGACTTTCGCTCATCAGCAGTCGACGGCGGAAGCGTGCGGGATGCGTCTCCAGGCCCGAGCCAGAAGGGTTTAGAAAAGAGCTACGTCGCGAAGGAATGCGTCGAGGCGATTGATCATAGGAAGAAGCACGTGTTCTTACCTGGGTTCCACGGGGTTTCGCATCTGCTATATTGGTTGTTCCCCTCGTTCATCGAGGCTCGGGCGAGGGAGAAGTACCAGTTCATACCAAAGCCGCCTTCGTTCTAGGTTGAAGGCCACCTCTCTTTCGCCGTTTGAGCCATTTCTATGCTTTGTTTTTTGTTTTTTGACGCAGCTGTGGGTAGATGCTTTTCAGAACTCACGTCCACCTTTTGCTCTATCTCTGTCTCCCGTTACGTTAAGTTCTACCACACCTGGTTAGCCTGTAGTATGTGAACCCGGGTTGCGATCGAGTCAGCGAAGGACTCCGCAATATCTCGTCATTCTTCGGCCACTGGGGACCCACCCAGGGCCGATACGAGAACTGCTTATCGAAAACCATGCTCATCTCCTTCCCCTAATCATATCCCTTTCCTCCGCCTCAGACACCTCCCTATTCAATACCTCACTCGCCCTGCCTCGACAGTTTCCTGTCCTCTTCCGTTCTTCTCGTTCCGCTATTTTACCGTTGACCCGCACCTTCGGAAATTAATCCTGAAACTTCGGGTGGGAAAGATGCCGCCACCCGTTGAGATTGACCAAGAGATCCTCGTCCTTCCATCCTTCACCCTAGAATGCGGAGAGACCCTGAGGGACGTTCCTATTGCGTACAAGACGTGGGGGAAGTTGAACGAGCGGAGGGAAAATGTGATGATTATCTGTCATGCGTTCACCGGAAGCTCGGACGTGGAGGATTGGTGCGTGGTGCCGTATCTTCACTTTTTTTTCCCGTCCTCTCATTTCTTCTCTCCTTCCCACACTACCTGGCCGTCCTCCTACACGGGCCGCGTTTCTGACTGTCGGTTTCCTTCTTATCACGACGGATGCATTTCATCTGATAGGTGGGGTCCATTGATGGGACCTGGCAAAGCATTCGACCCGAATCGATTCCTCGTCCTCTGCGCAAACGTCGCCGGCTCACCATATGGTACCATCTCGCCCGTATCCACAAACCCCGACACAGGCGAACCTTATGGACCGTCTTTCCCTCCAACCTCCATCCGTGACGACATATTGTGCGTCCCATCTCATCCTCTCGTCCACATATGTAACCCGGAACTGACTATTGTTTCCGTGCGATATCGTCGAAAGTCTTCACAAGTGTGTATTGGACCACCTGGGTGTCGCCTCCGTCGCGGTTGTGATAGGAGGTTCGATGGGTGGGATGACCGTCCTGGAATGGCCTCTCTGCACACCTCCAGGTTACGTCCGTCACATCATCCCCATCGCGACCTCTGCACAACACTCAGCGTGGTGTATCTCGTGGGGCGAGACTCAACGACAGTGCATATACAGTGACCCCGGGTACGAAGACGGGTATTACGAGATCCAGCCCGCCTCAGGTCTCGCAGCAGCTAGGATGGTTGCGCTGTTGACGTATCGTTCGAGAGATTCGTTCGAGAGTCGGTTTGGAAGGAAGGGACAGGTAGAGAGGAAGAAGGTCGATAGGAAGGGGGGTGAAAATGCCGGGAGCTCGACCAACGGGGCAACTACGACCACGACGGATGGGGGCGCTGCCACAGGCGTTCTCGTCAATCCACCCGGATCGCCTAGCCTGGGTAGGGGAGGCCCCCTAGCGCATCATAACGATGGAAGCAGGTTTGAAGGGAAAAGACCCCAACCCCAAAACGGGGCCGCTGCTACCACTCCCCCCACACCTTCCGATCTGACTCCGGCACCTACGACAGCAGCCCCTGAAAACCAAAGACCGCCGATATTCTCGGCGCAGTCTTACCTCCGCTATCAAGGTGACAAGTTTGTGGCACGGTTCGACGCGAATTGCTACATTCATCTCACCCGAAAACTTGACACGCACGACATCGCGCGGGGCCGACGGCGGGCTGACACCGATTCTACACAATGCAAGGACAAAGGTGGAGACCAGGCCCAAAAGACGGAAGAAGCGTTGGCAGAGATCCTACGAACTCTTCCCCCACGAGCGCTGGTGATAGGGATCGAGACGGATGGATTGTTCACACCCTCAGAGCAGAAGCTGATCGCGAGTCATGTGCCGGAGGCAGAGTTGGTTATCATACCTTCTCCGGAGGGGCATGATGGGTTCTTGTTGGAGTTTGAGCTGATCAACGACCACATTTTGAGGTTCTTGAGAAGGGAGTTTCCTGAATTTTATGTGCATAGGGAATGTGTGGAGGTGGAGCCAACGCACGGGTTTGAAGTCAAGAAGACTAGCATGTTTGGAGAGGCAGAAGTTGATATCACCCGCTGGTGATTCACCCTGTCACCTGCCGTTGGCGGTTCGTGCTCAGTTTTGTTCTGCATTGTCCATGTTTGGATGCTATCTTGGCTGAAGCTTTCCTCTTTTCGTTCAGGTTTCTGCCGGTATCTCCACCGGTTGTGGTGCCCCTGTGTTGGGTTCCGTAACAAAAGTTCCGGGCTATATGATTGACTGGTTGGACTCGTGTTGGTTTCTGGGGTATTGGTGAATAGGTTTCATGACGCCCGGCTTTCTACATGGAGAGTGGACTGTTGCGTAGCGGACGATAAGTGTCATCAGTGTTTATCACGTATTTGAATGGACGGATCCATCGGCCGTTTGTATGGAACATTATGAAGGAGGCACCGCATTTCCAGCGTCCGGCCTACGCCGCGGCGAGGCTGGTTATAGGTCCGGGATTGTTCGCTCAAACGGCAACAAAGCTTTGATGAAAAGGAACAAGGGACGTTGCCTCTCCGTGGGTTCGACGTTGGTGTCAGTTTGTGGCACGGGAAGATGCTTCCAAGTGGGCGTGGGATTTTCTGTGGGGGGAGGTGGGCAGTCAGGCCAGGTCGACACATTTCTCTGCTTGTAACTACACTACAAAGGGGACAAAGGGACGCTGCAGAATAGTTACTTCTTGCCTTTGCATATCTCGCGCGTGGATCACAGATTGCGACGATTCTATGACATACACACCGGACCTTTTTACACGTTTGCACTTTCCTTTTTCGTCACATACTCACCTCTCAAAGCGGGAGTGATCGGCCCACAGACACCCGCGCGTTGCATGAAAGAGAGGTGACAGTATTCGGACGAACAAAGGCATTGAGTGGCCCAGACTCCTCAGCTCGCTTAACAGAAGCTTTCCCGGTTTGAGAAGAATCAATGGCCATCTCTGGTCATGGATCGGTTGCGATGCCCTTCAACAATGTTGTCGCACCTGACGCGAGCCACCAATGTCTTCCCGTATCTGGCGGTTAGTATGTAACGGATCTAATGTAGTAATGGTTGCAGGGCTGGTATATCTAGAGAGGAAATCCTCGTATTCGCCTCCCTTTATCCCCGTACCACTCCCAGGTCCATCTCTCTCTCCTTCCCCCTTGTATCTCGTGGTCTCACCTCTGCCCCACCCTCACTCGCTTGCGAACCCCCGTTCCCTCACTCTTCTTGATTTATCATCGAGCGACGTCGGCAGCATGGATATCAACGTGGATATGGTCCTGGGGCCCATCGTGTTAGCGGTGGTTTTCAACGCGAGTTCCCTTTCACGTTTCTTCTGGGTGTTTCGGGACGCTGAATGGTTTTTTTATTCGTATAGGCTGTGTTGTACGGGACGTGTATTGTGCAGTGGTACACGTACTGGACCTCTGGGTTCAAGGATCCCTGGCACACCAAGTGAGTTGCTCCCACCTCCGAGCATGAGCGTCTCGCTCCCTCTCGGCATCGATCTCATTACTTCCCCTTTTTCTAGGGCGCTCATCTACTGTACGTATTCTCTCGGCCGCCGCATATATGCACATGTGCAGTCTAGTGTCCCCAACCCCCGGATCCCTGACCTCTTTTCGATTTCGTAGGGGTAATGTTCCTGGACACTTTCCATACGCTGGCGACCGTGTGGATGTTATGGGACTTTACCGTCAATAAGTTTGGGAGCCCGAACCTCTTTACCGACCTCCCATGGGCCTTCCCCACTACGCCAATCTTCATCGTGCGTTCTCATCTCATGCCCTCCTAACGCATGGTTCTAATCCTCCGTTGTTCGGTTTAGGCACTGTGAGCATTCTCATTTCGGTTCCCCGGCCCCCGGTTGACCGGGAAACGGATGTTCGATTGTTAAATCGACAAACTGACGAATTGGTCTGTATTAGGGCGTCGATGCCTGTCCAATGGTTTTTGGCCTACCGAATCAAGATCTTATCTCACTCGTGGATCGTCTTTGGAGGCATTTGCATGCTCTCACTCGCCCAGGGTGGTTGTGGATTCGCTGGTGGAATTTTGGCTACTATTATCTCCAAGTGCGTGGAACGTCCATTTGCGAATGCCCGTCCGCCAGAAGCTCACACAGTCACCCTCCCCTAGCACTGCTGATTTCAAGTTTCTGACCCCGGTCGCGACTTCGTGGTTGAGCATTGCCGTGTTCACCGATGGTCAGCGATAATTTTCACTCCTCCCCTTCCCTCCAGGCGGCTGACCTTTTCTGTTTTTCATACAGTCCTCATTACGTTCGTACACCCGCCGCCATCAGAAAGAGAACCACCCGTTCTAATTCCACCGTCATCTCCTTTAGAGCGACCTTGTTCTTCTACTTGCGCCGAAGCAAGACCGGTTTCAGCAGTACGTACTCCTCCTCGTCACGTCATGGTGAGTATTATTGACACTGGATGACCCGTTTCTCCAGAGACCGACACGATCATCGAGAGGCTGATCAGGACGGCCATCGAAACCGCCGCTGTTGGCGCCATCTTCTGTGTAGGTGCCTGGTTTTAATACCGGCTTGTTGTTGCTGACGGGAGTGGGGAATAGATCCTTGATGTAGTCGTGTTCACGACCAAGGGGGAAACAAACCTTCATTTCTTCTTCGCTCTGGTATGTGATTTCCATTTTTATGCACGTCTTGGACAGTGGCTGACCTGTCCCTTAGCCTCAGGGAAGGATTTACACGTGAGGATCTTCCGCGTCACTACAAATTGGACTTTTTCTGACCATTCTACGCGTTGCTTCTCGTGTTCAGTAATACACTGATGCTTGTAAGTCATCTTGCGACCAAACGGTGCGCATATAGTGGGGTCTAACAACGGCATTCCCATTTCACAGACTCTCAACTCGCGTTCTGGCCTTCGGGAACACCTGCACTCGAACAACCCTCAGAGCATCAGTCTCGCTGTACGTCGCATGGCTGCAATGGATCGTGCATGCTCAACGCTGACGCATATCACTTCTCTTCGCTCTAGGAAACCAATAGGTTCGCAGCTGTGGGGGCAATGAAGACAGAGATCAGCATCGCCGTTCAACAGGACATTCAGACCGACCGTGATCGCGTCGTCTCGTTCGTCTCTGACTTTGGAGAAGAGACCAAAGTTGATCGTGATACCAGCGCGGTTTGAATCACGAAACTTGGTCCACTCCCCCCCCCCCCTTCCCCCCTTTGCCTCGGGATTCGGATCCCTTTTTCTTCATACCTCCCGCCTCACCCACATTTCATTTCGTCCCGCCCGATCCGATCCCAACCCCACTGATGATCCCTCTCCGGAGGGGTCATTGGCCAAGCCCACCCGGATATATAATAAACGTCTCTCTCGACATAAAGGACATACAGATATTTCGTTCTCATATACCTTCACCTAACCTCTACCACCCCCCGGATACCGCGCATTCTTGGGGAAGAAGAGTATAGAGTAGAGTGGGGAGGTTTTTCGTACTAATCCCGCTAGCATTCACCCGTTCAAATGCGCGTCATAATCGTAGTTCCTCTCTTTTTTCTTCCTTTCGTTCTACATCCCGCCCCTGCCCCGTTCGGCATTGCTGTTTTTTTTGTCTGATTGACACTATCACCCACTGTAGCAATATTATCTCGTATGCTTGGAAATCTAAACTCGTTATGCCTTCGATCGTGAATTTCTCGATCACAAGGTTTGATACCTACCCCATCTCACTGACCACCTGGCGCCGGGGGTGGACCTCCCTTGCAGCAAACGTCAGCATCCGGACACTTTGAGGCTGCGTCATCACTGCACTGTTCCACGATCTCTCCCTATGCGCTTCGACCTCTACTGGCGTGTATACTGTCAAACTCGAACTGGTTCACTGCATCGCCGCCCTCCACTCTTCCTACAGATTTTACGGAACACCGCTGACGTCGTTCGACCCGGAATGGCCAGTTGCAACTTGCCATATCCCTAACTCTGGAGATCGAGGACAGGCTTGGTTGAAGTCGTGTAATGATCCTCGCGAGCCCATTTTCCGGCGGGGAACGTTTTATCCGTAGAGGCCTTGCCACGGTAAGCGAAACATCTCAGAATGGGTCAGTCGTCCGGTAACTGGATCTAGTGTAGGAGCAAGTTAATACTGCTATGGGTTGACACATGGCTACCCCCGAGTAAGAGCCAGTAGGCAGAAGGACCGCGGTGAATATTATGTAACGCGAGTGCCGTGGATCTCAATGCTGGGTTATATGTACTTCGCCGTGATAACTAACGTCCCAATTCGTGGTCTTGGCTAGAGCCTACGTTTTCTCCCAACAAAAAACGAATTCGACGGCCCTCCCATCAGCAAAGAAAAGTGTATTAAATAAATAGTTGCTC
>Ga0307515_10007660_pt1 | contig 21293 bp, 15 predicted proteins | sample 17_EM_MG_FD_194513 | JGI IMG/M metagenome (GOLD analysis project Ga0307515, IMG submission 194513) | Populus trichocarpa ectomycorrhiza microbial communities from riparian zone in the Pacific Northwest, United States - 17_EM | ecosystem: Host-associated > Plants > Roots > Unclassified | place...
AAGTGAATCCAAAAGATATTCCAAAACAGGAGGGATTTTCGGCAGTTCTCCAACAGTGCGAAGCTCTAGTGGACATCCAAATAGAACTGTTTGGCCACTTGGAGCACTTGACTTAGATCCAGGATTTCGATAGTAGATTGGTGAAAACCGAATTGGTGATTGGTGATATGAAATCTCAATGGCCTCCGTGTGGAGGTTTGCATCAACAAGAGGTTTTATATTCTTGGCTGATGCCCAGAGTGCTGATCCGGAAGAATTGCAAGTGTTTGATACATCCCTGCCAACGAAATTAGCTGTCAGGGCTTCTAGTCCCAATCTCGCTCCTAGGCACACCGAAGATAGTTCGAAAATGACTCCATCACTACGCCTACATCACACACAGCGGTCTGATAATTAGTCCCGTATTCCTGTGCTTGCAAATCAATTAAGACCCGGACGAATAACACTGGCTTGACCTGAACTCGGTCCGAAATTGAGCTGAGGAATTGCTCTCGGCTTCGTCGCTGTTGATGTACTGTTCGGCGATATCTCAAATCTGGCAAATCTAGATCAGGTCGGTCTGATGGTCACTCTTCCTCGATTCACCTCGATTGTAATACTCATTGAGTGCTTTCTTTACTTTCAGTGTTTTCTCGCTTTCCAGTTTTTCCTTTAGAGCTCTGCCGGAAGCAAACAAATTGGAGAGGTTTTTTTGGACGCTGACATCAACCGATTCGATTTTAAGCCACTCCTTGTGTGAAATCGCTGTGGCAGCTTGAGCTGAGTCAACAGTCTCTGTTGATGCGAGTTTGTCAAACTCGATATTTAACATTTCCTGGTGGAAAGGGATCGGTGTCGTGATTAAGAATCAAGGTCCTGTCACTCACGGCCTTGGCGATGGACATTCCTACGGTTTGCATTTGATCTTTCAGGCTTTCCAGCTTTTCCACTCGAGCGTGTAGTTCTGCCGTTGATTTTAGTTTACAATTTCAATCGCCCACCATTGGATTCCAACCTTCTCGAGTACCGTCCAGAAGTTTCTCGATTGCACAATGCCACAATAGCTTGCGTTCAGGTAGAGGGGGTGCCCCTTCAAGCAACGCTTGAAGGCCTGAAATCCTTTCTGGACCATCAGTGCCAGGTTGGTCAACTATCTTAGTGTCAGCATACGTTTGTTGCTCCAACTCCACTCTGATAACCGATTTAGTAAGAATTACGAGCCAGAAAGAGGACTGGGTACCTTCCGCGCATGAATCCCCCAAACCACCTGAGACATGCAATCTCCTGATTGACGAAGGGTAAAGCAGGTTTTGGTTCCGCCATGACTGCAAAGGATAAGCTTCAGTTCTTGTTTCGGAGGGCTAGTTGGGCGCGATCAACGTGGGAGGTGGGCAGGTTCAACGTGGGCGCCAATATTCGTAACTTGTAGTTCTCAAAGAGATGGGGAACCGCTATACGCCTGAGATAGATTGAAATTGAATTCCAAGTGCATCACCTGGGTTACTTGGTCCCGAAAGCGGTCGTACCACTTGGGGGATCGAAGGCACTAGCCCTCAGGGGCTGCGCATTGGGTCGTTAGCATGCTCGCTATTCCAAACCAATAATACTGTCGATCCTTCAACTAGTGTCATTTATAATGTAATATATTCGTGTAATCCTGACTGTCTTCCAAGTCGGCGATGAGTTGTTGGCCTCCACAATATTGCACTACACCCTCACCGGAGTTCGACGGGAAAGTAGTCTACTATAATTCGTGCGTCGTGGATATTCTGTTGCTTTTGGGTCCAAGAACTGTCCTCAATATAATATAATAGCGTTCACTCAATTCTTCCTAACTGGCTAACTCCGCCGTGCATGCACGATATCCAAGGCGAGGCGGCCAGAACGAACCTGTGGATGTGCGCGGTCACGGGCGTTGAATGAGTGACTGGGTATGTCCGTTGCGACAAAGGCCATCGCGTACTGCTTTCGTGCCAATGATGTTAGGATGTATATATTACCTTGTGTATCCTGTGCAATACCCATGTTAGTTGCCTGTTTGCATCGCTTGTTACTCACGCCATTTTTGCGCCTGACCGCAAGGTGCAAGAAGGTGCAAGCATGTCCCGGCAACGTTATGACCAACCCCTGCGCGCGTCTTTCCATTTCGTTTTCTGACAGAGTCTGTCTCGCATAGATCGTCCAACGGCAACACTATTGTAGGAAATAGAAAATTCCGGATGTTTCAGGTTACGTTTCGAGCTCCGGTGCCATCAATACCGGATGGACGGTTATATAAGGGCTTCATGACTCGTCTTGTATCCTCCCGTGTTTGTAGCGAGCTCCAGCAAAAACGAATTTTCTCGTCGTACACGGGTGCGCCGATATTTCTGATACTATTTCTTTTGTTTGCCGGCACAACTACTCGTCAATAAATAGACCCACATGTGCTGACGCCCTCATGCCGAGACAAAATGCGCGTCCTCTCACGTTTACGATAAGGTTGGCTAACGATGCATGTGGGTCCCCACGCGGCCCACAACCTTCTTGTAGTAAGTGTAGAGGAACTGGATATATGGATTGGTCTATATTAAGCGCACCCTCTTCCACCCCATTAATCTAAGGTTAACACAAACGTTATACACTTCTCCCCATTCTCTTCGGGCGCGATGCACTGTACTGAAACAACGGTGGCGACGAGTCACCCCTCTACATGTCCTCTGTTGCCGTCGTTGGGTACTGGTATACATCCTGGATCTTCTGTTCGTGACCACCGCCACACGTCGTCCTCACCCATCGACGCAGGGCCAGAAGCGTGCGGAGAGACTCGAGGGACATAAAGGACGAAAGTGACTCGTTGTATTCGATCCCGGGGTGCTGGTGGCCCCCACGAGCAACAAGTCCAGTCTTGGTCTTACTGAAAATATTGTTCTGGATTTTGCAGTGGTGCGCGTGCTAGGCACGCACAGTGCTAGCCTGTAGACGTCATGTAGCTTGAGGTTATGTATGATGGAAGAGAAAAGGTTACCTATCGGGGAGTCACGGGAGCAGGGCTGTAACCACTGAGCCACTGGACCGAAAATGGAGAAGGAATCATCACTCAAAAGGACTATACAACACCGAAATTCCTTGTCTATTACTACTTCCTTCCATCCGTCAGCACCGGCCGCTCGCACGTATTGCAAGAATCGGGCAGCTGCTCGAGCTAAATTCCATTGGGAGGGCCCGTTGAGAACGCGATAGGAGGATAAAGAACAGTGAGTATAACAGGTATTGCACTACCTGTACCACTCCTCATTGTGTTGAAGGCCGGACGGAGCCCTCATACTCTTGCTAGAGGATTCCCGGTGGGGCACAGGGGGGCGGAGCGGTTCATGTCACGCCAATACAGAGTATAATAGTAAACGGATGGGGATTTTCTCCTTGCGCAGTGTTCGTCGTCGGTTCAGGCTTGAGTATAATCATGGTGCAGGCTCGAGCGCGGGTACGCATTCGGTACAGCATCGGGCGGGACTACTGTCTCGACAAGCGCACTGAGCAGTGGCTGAACGGCGGAGTCGTCTGCGCCAGCATCCGAGGCGTGCTTTTGGGCGGCGGCAACAATCCACAAAGAAGACACATCTTAACTCTGAACCTCGACCTGCCGTTTTTGGCCCCATCCCTGTAACCGCCTCGTTGATACGTGTACCCAATAAAAGTAAACTCATTGTCATTGTCGCCTTTTCGACGAGTTTGTTAGGCTCTCCTTCAGTTCAATTAACGATAGAGCGCACATCACGTCAAATGATTGGAAACGAGAAACGATCGACTTATCGCCACAAGAGTACCTCATATGCTTGTGCGGCGTCCGTCCTTTGAGTGCTTCGTCGGCGTTCTGCTGTGGGTATATCATACCTCGCCCTCACCCCAGAGAAATTCAGGGAGACCTGAATTTATAGAGCACGGCGCGGGTGTTGGTGAGCACACCAATGGTACACATCGTCATGTGCAGTGTATGAGAGACCTTTTGACATGACGGTGTCTGAGGATAGGGATTGGGACGTGTGTATATTCGAGGTGTGTCGCGTACCAGCAATGCAATCCTAATAGTGGCTCGTATACTGACTACCACAATGCAATCGTCATTGAAAGAACGCTATCCGTATCTCAGCTTCAACACCAGCGCCGTCGCCATTTCACCCAATTTATTCTCAGTTTTTTTTTTCCTTGGCGTGACCCTCTCTTTGATGTGATACACTACTCGTCTCGCTCATTTATCCAACCCGTTCTGAGCTCCGGCCCCAGGCTAACTACCTACTTTCCGATCAAATCTCAAATCTCAGAACGCAGCCATCTGATCAACGCGTCTGCCCACCCACATGAAATTGCTCTATCACTCCCTAATTGTCTTTCTATTACAGGTGCGAGAACAGCTGCCTTGACTCCAAGCAACGCAAATGGGGACCGCCTTACAGCGAGAATATTTTCCACCATTTCCTCCGCCGAGATATCGCCTTCTGAAAGGGTATATGGGTGAAACTGATGTATGTCGGTTCTATAAGATGGTCGTCACGACGCATTACCATCCTCGCCCTCGAGGGGCATAGACGGGAGGGGTTTCCTACGACTGATTCGAGGGGATTCCGGAACGGAGGTTTGTACACCTTTAAGAGTATTACGCCGTCGTCATTAAGTTGTGTTCTTGGAGAGAGGGAGGCGTGAGGATGCTTAGAGGGGCGGAAATTAGAGGGCCACCACCGGACGGCCCACAAACGTTCTTGTGGTAAATGTAGCTGATTTGAATATACTAAGTGGTCGATACCAAATGCGTGCTCTTCCTCCCCATTAATCTAAGGTTAAAGTAGGCGGCCTAATTCTCTTCGACCGCGATGCACTGTATTGAAACGAAACTACCAACGAGTCACCCTCTTCCACGTTCTGTTAGCTACATGTCCCCCGACGCCGTCGTTCAGTACAAGTTCCTGGATTTGCTGCTGGTGGCTTCCACTGCCGCCCATCGATGGCAGGCTAAAAGCATGCAGACAGAGTCGAGGCGCATAAAAGCTGAAGGTGACTCGTTGAAGTCGATACTGGGACGCTGGTAGTTGCCACGAGCAACAAGGCTGGCCTTTTTATTTTTGAAGACACTGTTCTGGAATCTGCAGCCGAGCAGCCGAGTCGGAGAGTGCGCGCACGGAGACATCACGTTGCTTGAGGTTCTGCTTGATGGAAGAGAAAATGTGTCGTAGGAGCAGGGGTGTCGCCGCTGAGGGCATTGAGCAGTGATGGAAGGTCCAGCGGGGTCGCTTCGCAAAGGCTAGTAGGCGGCGGCAGGCCGTCCCACAAAGAAAACCACCTCTTGACTCAACCATGGCCTGCCGTCTTTGGTCCCAACAGCAGCGCTGTAACCCCCTAGTAGTTATACGCAATAAACATAACCTCATTTTCATTGTCACCTGCGTCGGACGATAGCGCACAGCACGCCAAATGCGGACGTGGAGGTGAGACATGTTAAGCGTATCACCATAAGAGTCCCTCGCATGTTCGTGCTGCGCCTATCCTTTTGTCTGCGTTCTGTTGTGCACATACCATACGCCGCCACGCTGAACGCCTCAGCCCAGGTAAATATAGGGAGACCTGTGAGCACTCCAATGGTACGCCCCGCGATGGGCAGTGTATGGTGTGGTGTGTACCAGCAAGGCAATCCTTACTCACTATCACACTGCAATCGGCATCGAACGAACGCTCTCTCCGCCGTCGTTCTTTCACTCATTTTACTTTCCTCAGCGTCACCCACTCTCTGATGTCACCCCGCTCATTTATCCAACTCGCTCTGGTCTCCGACCCCTTGCTCGCCCTAGGCCAACTAGGCAATCACCAGATGACCAGCGATGTCTCGCGGTAACTGCCTTCCCACCCGTCGTCCCTTCCTTCCACCTCCCTACTCGCGAACCCACCCGCCTTGGAGCGGACGAAGTTTCCCCCGTAGATAAAGAGAGGGTTACACAACGGGTACGGGTAAGCCATTTGGAATGGGAGTAGAGCGTAGCTGGTAGTGGATGATAATGAAATCCGGTATTTATGGGTGTATATAACAGCAGGTTAATTCTCATGAATGGTACATGGAGTCACCAGAGTCGATATGCACGACCTGGCACATCAGGCGGCCCACAAGTAGGTTTGCTGGATGACGGTTACCCAACACCCAAACCCATGATATGCCCCACTACACTGCTTACAGCGAGCGAGCGAGCGCGTGTAGGTCGTTCGACGCTCAAGCCAGGCGGCGGCAAGAGCCCACAAAGAACTCAAGACCTTGACTTGACCACGTAACCACGACCCGCTGCTGTTGGTCCCAGCGCTGTAACCGATACTTATAACCAATTAAAATTAACTCATTGTCACTTGGTCGCCGAATTCTTTAGTGTGCTCTTTCTGTTCAACGATAGCATGCAGCACACCAAATGCGTGGAGGAGAGAAACGTTGAGCTGATCACCATTAGGGTGCCTCGTATGCTCTTGAGGCGTCCGTTCTTTGAGTGCTTTCGTGGGCGTTCTGTTGTGGATGTACCACACATCACCCTCAGCCCAGAGAAATTTAGGGACTGGTGAGCATACCAATGGTTTGTGGGACCAACCACACTCTTCGAGAACTCGTGGCGGAGGGGGCATGATAACCGAGGTGTGTCGCGTACCAGCAAGGCAATCCTAATAGTATCTTTAGCACTCACTACCACCCTGCAATCGGTATCGAACGAATGCTGCCGACTTATCAACTTCATTCAGCACTCGCCACCGTCGCTCTTTCATCTCCTCGGCGTGACCCTCTCTCCGATGTCACACACTACTCGTCTCGCTCCTTTATCCAACTCGTTCTGGGTTCCGAACCCTAGGCTAACTACCTATTTTTCGATCAAATCTCAAATCTCAGGCCACAGCCATCTGGCCAACAATGTCTCGCACCAACTGCCTGCCTACCCACCAGCAATAAATCACTGTCCGTGGGGTATGCCTCGTCGCATGCCTACGTATGTTGTTGTATTCTGCTGGTCACTCCTCATTCCCCCCACGCCGTGCATAGGCATGTGAAAGTGTAATTCCTCTCCAGCTCAGGAGAGAAATCCTCGTGGTTCTTTCCCATTTAAGCTACGCCCAGTCTGTCGACAGTCATCATGTCCTCCTGTTGTTACAGGTGCGCTTCGCAGCCCACGTCCGTATTCTGCTGTCTGCTGATTATAATTATACCTCATTGTTCTTGCATGTTTCTCCTCTAGTTCTCATCCGTCCCTTCAACCGACCCTCATATTGGTCAACTCGAATCCACCCAGTTTGGACGGAATTTTCCCGGTGGATATACGTTACTAAGGAGAGGAGCACAAAACGGCTACGATACTATTATTGGAATGCGAGTTGAGCGTCGTCGGTCGTTAATGACGATAAAATCCGGCATGTGTACAACCACCGGAGCACGCATGGGTGTGAAAATACAACCATGCGTAACGTAGTCCTGAATCAAAGGAACCGAGAGCCCTGATCTGGTGATGTACTACAGCAATCGGGCGTAGCTTCATGCATCGTCATTCGTGCTCCATTTGAACAATTCGTGGCGAATCAGCGAATCATGATTCGTGGCAGCGGGGTCGTTGAACCAAGGCGTTGTTTCTTGTCTTCTTGAACCCTCTCTCCCCCACGGAATAATCGGCTTGCACGCCACCCTACGACATTAGCCTCTGATGAAGTTACGTACGTGACACCAGATATACCATTGGTGGAAGCTGGCCCATTCTACTTCCTCGGAGCGGACCCACTCTCGATCTCGTTTCTGGTCAGACTCGCGAACAAACCACAAGGAACTCGCATGCGGCGTTCTCAACCGGGCTAGTCTGTCTTATTCAGTTCCATGGAAGCTCCTCCAAGCTTCGTTCAACCATGTATCAGACTGCTAAAGACTCCCATTCGCTTGCTCGCTTTGGAGAAGAAGGTAGAACTGCATGCCAAGAAAAGCAGTGTGGCTTGGAGAAGATATATTTCAAGGGGAGGAGAGGCTCCTCATCGTAATATAGATTACAAAGAAGGAATCTACTTTGGACTGGAGCATCCTGACGACGCTACTGCAGGAGTCCCCTTTGGTCAGTTTCCTTGAGTCCTTCTAGCGTTAATATCCGCCAATGAGTATCGCATCACCACAAGAGTCAGATCGCGGACAGTGGTGTACCCCCTGTCGCCCGCGTATACTGAACGCATGATTAAAGTCGACAAGGGTCACCCCGATACGACGTCCTTTCTCCTAAGCTTGTCCTAGGGTTTTACAACCCGTTGCAGCGAGCTTGACCAAAAAAATTTCCAACTGGCTTGGACCTGACCACAACTTCCACGTAGTTCCAAGCGGTAAGTTTCTTTCAGAAACGCGAATGGTGGTCGCGGATGCTCGGCTGGGGGGTTACAGTTGACCTCGGGCGCTGGCCCCCTGCCGTTTTCTACTCGTCGTCGCCGATTCTCGGTCGTCGCTGTCCTCGACGCGCCCGAGCCGGCACTGCCCCGTGCAGTGCTCGGTGACTGGGCTCTCTCTCTGGTCCTCATTCGCCTTCCCGGCCTTTGGTCTTTCTGGTACGTCGTCTCCGTCGCCTATGGGGTTTTTTCCCATTTCTTCTGGCCTTTCACCGATCGCCTCGCGGTGTTGGTGCGTTGCGCTGCCTGCGGCCACGCGTGGCCGGCCATTCAGTCCTCGGTCCTCTGGGTATACCCTGGGGGTCCTTGCTCCGTGAGTTCATCCCCGTTCTTCCACGCTACGCGGCCGGCCTGTGGCTCGCTGCTGACCGCCCTTGGGCATTCCCCTGCGGGTCTGGGCATGGACAGCCGGTTGGGCTTCGCGAGTCCCTGCAGCTTAGAGTGCATGCGACCCGCTGTCCCACCCCCTAGACCGAGGATTTCACAGCACCGTTTGCATAGCCAGCCGTCCCCAAAAGTTGGGGCCTCGGCCTAGCCAAACCGGCCGCCTGCAGGGGTTTCCTCACCCTGTCGGGCGTGCCGTTAGGGCATATGGCACCCCCTCCAGGAGCAGAGCTGGGGCGTCTGGGAACAGCGCGCCCCCACCCCTCTGCTCGAGAGTAGGGACGGCAATGCAGTAATCCGTCATCTCTGGATGACGGACGACGCCTCCGGACGACGTCCTTTCCTTTCCCCCATCAGTGTTATGTTGCATCTTTAGGATGCCTTGGACATCACGTGCCCCACCACGGTGGTCTACAGAGCTTGCCTTTTGCTTGCTGGGGTAGACACCGCCCCTCAATTGGTCAGTGCCCCCTCACTTGAAACCGGGAGAGTATCTGGGGTTGGAAGGGCGGCGCATCGCTGGCACCGGCGTGTGTTAAGGGCGTCGCCGGACCGGCCTTGGTTCTACCTAGGGAGTCTTTCCCACACAGAGATGCCATACTCTGTATACTAAACGGCTAAGGACTTTTGTCATGGCCCTCCCGGCACGTGGGCCCCTGGATGCTGCGGTCTGCGGAGAGGCGCGGCGTGTGCGGGGGCATTCTAATAGTAAACGCTGCGGGAAAAGTGGAGCCCAGGTGCTGGGCCTCCATGGAGGGAGCCTCTGAGCTCATTGCACAAAGAGGCGGGTCCCACCCGGCTTGGGAGTCTTTCCCTACAGAGTGCTGGCGCGATACACTCATTCTAAACCGCGCTTGGTGATGCATCTACCAGTAACAAATGAAAAATGGCTGGTGGCCCTCCACTTGAAAAACGGACTACAGGGGTCTTCTTCCGGCCCCTGGCTCATTACGGCCTCCCTCGGGGGGCTCAGGAGCTCTGGGCGTTGAGAACTGCGCTTACGTCCGCGTGATGGTCAAACACGAGAATAAAAGCTAGTGGCCACGCTCCACTTGAATCCTAGCCAGCGGTTTAACATATGGCTTTAGTGGATCGGTTCTTCGGGACCCCCACGGATGGAGATGCCGAGCCCGCCCTTTCCAGCTCCGAGGAGTTGTCAGGGAATGATTAACAGCTGCCTCCCCGAATGGCCGGGGGTGTTAGCTGCCTGGGCCCATACCCAGTGAGATGGCGTGGAAGCTCCCAACTCCGAGATCGGTCCTCTGGATCTGCCGGTAACAAAAGCGCCCGCAGGTGGTACCTGCGTTACCAATCCTCCTTGCACTGTGGTGGTATCCACACTAAAAGACTGCCACTGGTTTCTGAAGTTCTGACCGGCGATGAGTCAGAGCGCTATAGTTCCTCTCTCCTGCTCTTTAGAGTGGTTGGAATTTTTTGCTGACCCCGAGGATGCTCCTCTTTTCGTTTTGCAGGTTTTTCCTTTTCTTTTTTTCAAACGTTTACTAGTGATTTGCACACGACGCACAATATGACGACCCCTGCACAGCGCGCGCGAATTGTTAGCGCAGCGGAGGCAGTCCTCATCATCGACGAATGCCTCTTCGGATATGCCGCGCCCTCCAAGCGCGTCCACACGCCCTTCAAACGATCCCGGAAGCGTCGCTCTGTCGCCCGGGCCTCCCCCCAGCTTGTCACCCCCTGCCCTCTCGAGGACATAAAGCTCTCACCGACCCCTGACCCGATCCCGGCCGCTCAACCTTTGGACGAGGCGCCCTCTGCCCACGCATGGCAGCCTTCCTTCCACCCTTGGGGTTTCCTCCCGGGTCTATGCTACTTGGCTGCCGTACGAGAATGTAATGTTCATGAAGCGGTCCGTGTCCTGGGTTACTACCCCATGGTCTTCACGCTCAGGAACTCCCCGCTGGTCGAGCAGCACTACGTTTTCCTCGTCCTCCAGCGCCCTGGTCTTTATCATGTAGTCACCTCCTGGGTCCAAGGGGCCTTGGTGCCCCTTTCGGCCCCTGGCCACTACATTGTGGGCGCCCAGTTGCCCAAAGCCGGCCCTTCCGTGCCACGGGCAGGCCCGTCTGGCGCTAAGGCCTCATGGGGAGCTAACGCATCCTGGGGTAGGCCTTTATCCCCCGACATTCTCCGCCCGCGACCAGCTTTCCGCGCCCCTCAGGCTCCGAAGAGCAACCATTATGGGCCTCCGCCTCCAAGGGCGCCCCTGCCACCGCAGGAGGCTCTGATGCGAGATAGCGCTAGGTATGACGCTGGCCCGCCGGGCTTCCAGCACAAGAAGAACAAGGGAAAAGGCAAAGGCAAGAACAAGTACGTGCCTTTTACGCCCTACTCTACGGACCCGCAGGTCCGGCGACCTTCATCCCCTGTCGCTAAGTGGAGAGCGGCTATATCGGACCCGCTGGATGACGCTATGAATGGGTTCCGTGCGATTCTGGATGAGTACCCAGCGGCCTTGACTAAGCCAGCCTGGTCGGATCTTATGTCTTTTTTGAACAAAGCTAAGAAGCGAGATGGTTTCGACCGGAGGGCTTTCATCCCTGAGCTGAAGGTGGAGTTCGACTCCCTTCTGGAGAAAGTACAAGCTGCTGCCTCGGCTCAACAGGACGAGGAGCAGCAGCGGGAGAGTGCGCTGGCCGAAGCCTCTAATGTGCTTACAGGAATGCTAGAGGAGCTCAAAGCCCTGGATCACGACATTGCGGAACCTCTGCCTGGCGCCAACCTTCCAGCGTTGGAATCCCAGCGACGCATCTTAGAAGCAAGGATAGCGGAGCAGGAGAAGCTCGTGGATAAGATGGACGGCGCGGAAGAGCCTGCGGAAACGGAGCCTTTGGGCGCCCCGTCAGTTACTGCCCCTGAAGCCCCCCCAGTCGCTCCTAAGCCCTCCTACGCGGAGCTTTGGCCGGAGACTAACTATCAGGACCACGCCATCCGCACCGCCCCTCTTTTTCCGGTGGTTACGGGTAAGGCGCCGTTGGCCAGTCTGAAGCCGGTCATGAGAGACCAGGTGGACTCCAAGCTATACCTTCCTCGTTCGTTGGAGCTGTACTCTTGCGAGGAGCTTGCCAAGCTTGCCCCCAGAGGAGGGGCCCGGTGGAATAATCGCTACGAAGACCCCCTGGAGCCCGTCAAGAGCTGGTCCTGGTCGGAGTTTGAAACAGTTTACAACAAACCAGGTTATCACTTTATGTTCGCCAGGGTCGCGCAGCTGGGGCCCATGTTCAAGGACCCCAAGCTGTCGCTGCTCCGTAGCAAGCTCGCTCAGCGGTGGCAGTGTGAGGTCCACTTTGAGCATATGAGCCCTCAACAAGACTGGATGCTCTGCACAGTGCCTTCAGGGTCTAAAGGCGAGTCGGAGGCTCAGGCCTTTGATCTCATCAGGATAGCGGAAACCAACGCAGTTTATGTTATCCGGCGTTTCGCCCCCATGAGCAGGGCTAGGGACTTGGAATGGGTCGTCAAGGGGTCCGTGGCTGATGAAACTTCAATATTCCTCCAGATGCGCAAACGGCTCTTGGAGTTTGAGACCGGTGATGTCCGCTTAGGGTGGCGTGTCCTGGGAGTCAGGAGAGGAGGGGCCACATCCAAGTTCAGGGGCACGTTCACCCTCGAGTCTGAGGATGTATATTGGCCCTGGTCATTGGAATTCGGCCACAAGCATGGCTCGGTGCCGGATGCCTCCCCGCTCCTCAACTTCGAGCCGACGTGGTCTGCCAGGCGCCCCTACGCGTGCCAAGGCTGCTACTCCTCAGATCATTTTACGGCGGAGTGTCCCCTGCCTTTCATGAAATTGGGCGGGCTTTCCATTATCAGCATGCTGGCCAGAAGTTTGGTCTTGAGTAAGAAAGCTGGCGAGCGGGTCCTTGACCTTGAGAAAGCTACATGGCAGCTCCCAATCAGGGTGCCCCCCTCTCCCTCAGTCAAAAGCGCCGCGGCGCCTCGTCATGCCCGCCTCCCTGGGCAAACAGCTGCGCCCCCCACTCTATCGGCAGTGGAAGAGGAGGAGTTGGATAAGGACGTAGACATGGAGGAATCTGATGACGAAAACGTCTTGGAGCAAATAGAACCGGGGCGTGTCACTGCCCTTTCGAATTTCCTGTGCGGGCGTCTGCTGGGTAATGCCGACCCGGTGGTAGGCCTTACCAGGAATTTGATCCACTCAGTATGCAAGTTCTTCGGTGGATCGATCCATCCTGTCCTTTTCTCCCTTCGAAGGGATGGGCACTTACCAGCGGACGTGCCCAACGAAGTCCTGGTTGACGAGTTCACTCGTCCTCCCTCCGGTTTCTCTACTAGCCCCCCCGGCAGTAAGCCTTTACCCCGTTATTGCCATACCGCTCTGACAGGAGCTGGTCTAGACCCCATTAGCACCGAGCCCCCCGTTGCCCAAGACGCTGTGCGCCTTGGCACACCCTTGGCCGCGGTGCCTACTACGTGTATGTCTCTGGTGCTCCCTTGGAGACTGCCGATCTGACCTCGTTTGCAGTGTTGCCGACCCCTGCGATGCCGGCTGACGGCGCGCGTTATGTGACTCCTGCTGTGCTGGGCGTCTTTGAGCGCTCCCAGTCTCACATCAGCGCCACGCCTATGCCCAACCCCGCCCCAGCCTCTGCTCCCTCCGCAGGCGCGATCCAGGTATCCCTCGGATCTCCTGCTACGGCTCTCGTTCCGGCGCCCATTCCCGCTGAACCGCCTACCACTGAGTCTCAAGTCCCGTTACAGGTCCCCGTTATGGACCACTCCCACGGGATGGCCAAGTACTACGCGCCTGCGCCCCAGCCCATCCAGCCCTCCCAGTCCTCCACGTACACTTGGCCGGATAGCCTGCTCGACGTGGCACCAGAACCGGCGCCCTCCGCTGTTCCCGTTCCCCAACAGCCTACTCCCACTGAAGCACCTGTGGAGCCTGCGGAGCCCTTGTTCTTCAGCCCTTCACCCCCTGCAGTTCTCGCTCCAATCCCAAGAGACTCTGCAGCCAATCGCGCTCTCTCGTCCATGGCTATGGGTCGTACCCTGGCCGAGGATCTAATGGATATAGAAGCAGGGGTCCCCCTGCCCGCTTTGGCAGCTCCTATTTTGCGGAACCCCCTGGTCGGACACGGCGACGAAATAGACGACATTCTCTTCTTGCACGTTAAGCCCCTGCAGGGAGACGCTTTGATCAGAGCTGCAGGCGTCCTCCCCAGTGAACTCCTGCCTACGCAGACGGCGGCAGCGCCGGCCCTTCCCGCCCCCACCCCCAAGCCCGATACTCCGTCACTTCCCGGCTCCGCCCCTCCGACCCAGGAGCCCTCGTACTCTGTGCGGAGTCCTGTGGACACCTACGTAGACCCCTCGCTGTCCCAGAGCTTGGTCCACCTCGCAGGCCTCTTCCCCTCTGTTAGCAGCGAAACGTTCACGTTGGTGCTGAACAAAACGAACGGTGACCTGTCGGCCGCGTCTGCCTGGATGCAGTCCGTGGCAGACGTAACCAAGGCTAAGAATATCCTGGCGGAGGCCTTTCCGAGCGCGCCGAATAGAGATGTGGAGAGCGCCATCAGGCTCTGCAAAGGGGACTTTTTGCTGTCGTTTTACTGGCTGGCTAGGGATCACGAGCATACCGCAGAGTGGAGTGATTTCAAACAGGTCAGGAGCAAAGGGGTGATGAGTGTGGAAACATTGGCGCCAGACTTCCTCTATGACGACCCGGCTACTGAGGCGTACGAGTGGCAGTGGTGGCAGATTGCCGTTTCTATCCGACGCCACCGCGTGGCCGACTACCCAGACGTGGTCCCGATGTGGAATGCGCTGGCCAGCGTTTCTACGGCTACCAAGGAGATTACGCCACGATTTGTAGACTACGTGTGCAAGCTGGGGGCGATGAACACGGACAAGGAGGGCTTCGCGAAAGCAGTCAAGACCCTGCGGTCACAACCAGACTTCCGGAGTATAGAAGCAATTGCGGGACCCGCAGTCCCCTGCGGGCGTGACGACCCTAGAGATGCGGCTTCCACGATTCTGCAGGTTCTGCTGTCGGACGGGTATATATCCCCGCCAGCGGCTGCTTGGCTTGCACTGCGGGTTTCTGGCTCGTCCACCATGTACTTTGCCATGGCGCCCCTCTTCCTGGCCTTCCCAGTAATCCGGCGCAAGTTGTGGAATGACCGCAATGTCCATTTATCTGCATGGGCTGACACCAACATGAAGGCTAGGGAAGGTACGAATAGTCCAACCGGCTCGAGGATCAGCGCCGCGGATGCTAAGACCGCCTATTCGACCGTGGTCCCAGCGGCGAAAGGAAAGGAAACCTACTCGATTTTCTCGAAAGCAGCTGGGAAGTCGAATCCTGTAGCCGCTAAGCGGGTGCCGACCCGCGCGCAGACTAAAGCGGCGCTTGAGAAGAAGAGGAAAGCGGAGATAGCTGCTATCCGGCTCGCAAAGAAGGGCGCGGACATAGAGGCCCAGATCGAAGCAGAGCTTGCGCTCATGGAAGAGGAGAGGGAGAGTGAGGAATAGGTCCCGGTTCTGTTTCTGTGATGACTCGTGTGGTTCCCGGTTTGTTTCTGTGTTATTCTCCTGCTTGGCTGAAGTTTTGTCTAGCCTCGATTGGCTCATTATGTTTTCTCTTGAGTACTTACGGCCGACCTCGCGCCGGTGACGTCTCTGTATGGTTTCTTTGACTTTAGCTTTAGGTGTCTCACCCGATGGGAGGTGTGGTCAGCTGCCCCCCGGCGCACCTCCCCTATAGATTTGTTTCTTTTTCTGGTCACAACCGGGGCAATCCCCCTCTTAGCTGCCATGGACATCAAGCTCGCCACTTCCCGACGTCCCGCACAGGCTGTTGGCTACCCGGCTCAGGGCCGAGGGGCTGACGGCGACGGCGGGGGGACAGCGGGTACCCCCCCGGTGGGCGAGGGGGCCATCGGTGTCACAAACAGCCAGTCTTGCGAAATCCCCCTCCTGCCAGCGTCGCAACGGAGCGCTGGCAGACCCAAAGGTGATCCACGTCCTCTCTCGACGGCAGGCTCGAGCCCCGGGCCCAAAAGTTGCGGAGGGGCGCCTCTGGATGGCTCGGGGCCCATGCCTAGTGCTGCGTCTCCTGCTGAAATTACTCTAGTTGACAGAACGTTTAAGTTAGCGACCTGGAATATGAATGGGCAGTTTAGAATGGGCGCCTCTGGGAATACGGAGCGGAAACTCCCTTTTGCAGAGAAACTGCTGCACGTGGAAGATATAGATGTCCTGGTGCTGACGGAATCCCATACTGGGGCCCTAGGCGTTTCCGGTTCAACTACTATTCTGTGCCAGACTGGTCTCGCCACCGCGAAGGCAGGGCTGGCGGTTATTACCAGAAACAGCGGCGAGTGGTTCTCCACTCATGAGGAGGTGTTAGTCCCGGGCTATGCCGTTCTGACCCGCCTGAACCACCGGAGGTCGACGGAGTCCTTTTGGCTCCTCGCAGTATACGCGGACACATCAAATTCGTATGCGTCCCTGGAGGTGTTTTACGAGGAGCTTTACACGGAGCTCACCAGGTTCATACAGACTTTGCCGGATGGTACGTGGCAGGGTTGTATCGCAGCAGGGGACTGGAACTTCGTGGAATATGACGGGGACAGATTCCCCTTCCGAGACCGACCCTCCAAGCTGGTACGTATCAGGGCCGCTTTTGACAGAATTAAGACGCGTTGTAACATGACAGACTCTGTGGGGCGGACGCCTGCGCCTCGTCATTGGACGTATTCCAAGGAAACCGCCTCGGGGAAGTCCTTCTCTAGACTAGACAGGATATACATACCAGATCGGGGCTGGACGGCTTCTAGGTCTGACGTACTGAACACTAACTGGTCTGATCATAAGGTCCTGGTATCGACGGTCTTGGTGACGGCGCCCAGGGTGCAGAGGGCCGTCCCGGCGCCGAGGTTGCCCAGCTTATCACTGCTGGATAGGTCGGATGTTTTCTGGCCTGAGGTGCTAGAGGCCTGGAAAGCTCTGACCGATCTCCCTTCCACCACGCTGGAGTCGTGGACGGGTTTCAAGGCATCCGTGTTGGAAGTAGGGGTACGCGCCTCCCATCATACCCGGAAGGATAAGCGGAAAGACTGGGTCTCTGCGCTGAAGAGAGAGACGATTCGTCCTGAGGAGGCCCTATCTGCTGCTTCAAAAGCACTCAGTGATCTACGCTCGAATAAGCCGGGCCGTAGCAGGTCCCCGACGATTTGGCCAGAAGCCATCCCGAGATACGCCGCGCGCCCAGCCTCACGCCGCCCGGGCCGAGGAGGTTGTGCCTCCTCCCCTTGGACATCGCCGGTTCAGGTTCCCCTTCAGGGTGTTGAGCCCACGCGACGTCACCAGGGTGATACTACGCCCGGCAGGTCGGCGCCCCGGGGCAAGGTGGCTGACATTCTGGATGACAGAATGGCGAAGATGGAAGCAGCCACCCGGCGGAAGCGGAAGCGCATGGCTGATAAGAGGACATCGGAGTGGTTCAAGCAGTCCTCCAATAAGGAAATGGATGAGCGGGGTAGTAGGGCCTCCGTCTCGGTGGAGGGCCTCAGAGCCCCTGGGGATGCTCTGGCAGCTACTGATTTGCGCAGCATGACTTCCATAGCTAGGAGTTATTTCTACGACCTGCATACACCGGAGCCTCTTCCGCCGGACAGGCTTGCTGAGCAAACCGCCCTCCTGGCGGAGCTGGAGCGTTGCTACGGGCAACTGCCGGGCCCCCCCAGTTATGAGTTGGGGCCGTTTACGGCGGAGGAAATCATGGCGCTGAGAGATAAGATGCCGAATACGGCCCCGGGCCCGGATGGCATACCTTATTACTTCTGGAAGGAACTGGCCCGTCGCCTGTTGGCGCTGGCTGGTTCTAGGGCTCCTCTGCCCCTGTTCTGGTCGGTTTTTCAAGACCTGGCGGAGGACGTTAGGACACGGGGCACCTCCCGCCTCGGCTTCAAGGACGCTAATGTCAGTCTTTTTTACAAGAAGGGGGATCCCACGCTTGTTTCAAATTACAGGCCCATTTCTTCGATGAACACTGACTGCAAGATGTACACGAACCTGGTTAATAACAGACTGGCTCCTTGGGCGGTCTCTAAAATCCACGATGACCAGAAAGGTTTCGTACCAGGCCGTCTGATGTCTGACCACACTAGGCTGGCCACAGAGGTCGCTCACCTGTGTGATTCGACAGATACTGACGGGTATATAGTCGGTTTGGACCAGGCGAAAGCGTATGACAGAGTGGATCAGTCTTGGCTACTCTCCGTCATGCGCGCGATGGGGATCCCCTTGCCCCTGCTCAATATCATACGGGATATTCTACCCTCGTGCCGCTCCCGGGTCCGCGTCAACAGCGGGCTGAGTGAGCCTTTTTTTCTTAGGAGGGGCGTTAGGCAGGGTGACCCTCTCTCATGCTTGCTGTATAACTTCTCCATAGAGCCCCTTGCCATGCGCCTGCGGGCCAAAGTCCGTGGCATATCCGTTTTTGGTTTGCTGCATGCGAAGATTATGCTTTACGCTGACGATACTAACTTGTTCCTCTCGCCGGAGGACTCCTTACCCGGAGTGGCTGCATGTCTAGCCTCTACGTCTTATGCCATCGGCTCCAGATTCAATCTGGACAAGACGGATGTCAAGCCAATAGGCTCCGCGGAGTTTAAGCAGTCCGCCTTTGACAACCCCCTCGCGATCCAGGCGTCTTTGCCTGGCGCTTACATGCTCCCCCCCTCTGCCCCTCTGCGGATCCTGGGGGTATGGATTGGCAGCGAGGACTTCGCTGCGCCTAGGTGGGCCCAAATAGAGGCCCACATTGGGAGGATCACGAAGCAGTGGAGGGCCATTGGGGCCTCGCTTAGGAACCGGGTGGTCTTGGCCAGCGCCCTGCTGTCCTCTAGGTGCTACCACCTCCTGGACGGGAACGGTATCCCTGCGGCTACTCTCTCTCGGCTCACCGGGAAAATCTCTCGGTTTGTCCGAGGGGGGTTCTCCCTGATGCCATACGCATCGCTGGAGTCACCTGTCATTGAAGGCGGTCTGGGGTGCCCGTCCTTCCGGTCCAGGAAAATGGCTTACGACCTTAGATTTATGAGCCAATTGGTAACCGGTCCACAGAAGACTCTCTGGAAACGGTGGGTTTGGGCAGACCTTCGAAGTGCCTCCTCCTCCACGAGGAAGGGAGATATAGGATATCTGAACCCCCTCACACAGCGCTCGCACACCAAGGTCTCGTTGCTGAGCGACCGCCTCCGACAGGCTTTTACTACGGCCCGGAGAGTGGGCTTGGATCTTGACTGTAAGTTCCCTTCCCAAGCCGCGCGAGACGGTGCACCCGCCACCTACCACGCCGCTATCTCGAAGCAATCCTCCCGGAATGGTGGATGCCTCAAGTCTCATGGGGTGAGAACCATGGGGGCTGTGTTCTCGCCGCCTGCTGCGGCGATTTCCTGTGTTACTTGTAAGAAGGTCATTGGCCTGCTCCAACGGAGCATGTCGGCCTCGACTTGGTCGCCTCTGAGCATGTACGGCGTCTCCGGTGCTCCCCCTGAGGAGTGCTCGGGGATCCCGGCGCCTAAGATATGGCCGGCCATGAACGGGCCGCTGGGCTGCTTGAGGTTGCTGACTGTGCCTGTATCAATCATAGCGACGGACGAACAGATCCGGGCTGCGCAGAAGGGCAAGGGGCGTGCTCCCCTGGTTCCCTATCCTAGGAAGATTAAACCCCGCCATTCGGGGTCGGGTCCTCTTGAGTGGCCCTCAGTAGTACACGCCTGGACGGACGGGTCGGCGATGGACAACGGCAGGGATAAGTGTACCGCTGGAGCGGCATGGACCACCCCACTGGGCCTGAATGACTGTGTCTCGCTATTAGGGATGAGGATGACGAACAACGTTGCGGAAGTAGCAGCGGTAGTGCTGTGCCTGCTGGCTTGGCGGCGGGTTGATTTGGTGATACATACTGACTCGTCCCTCGTGATGGGACTTACAAAGGGGCACCTCCTTGCCATGGAAAGGGACGGCTGGTTAGATATTCCCAGGGGCAGGGATGCCGAGTCCCTCACGGGGCTCTATAAGCACGTCCTGTATCTTTTGCGGGACAGGATGGGGTGCGTGCGTTTCCTTAAGGCGAAGGCACACGGAGAAGACGTTTATAACAATGAGGCGGACCTTCTGGCTAATGAGGGCCGCAGAGCAGGTCGACCTTTTGATTTGGCCTCCCTTGTCACCCCGGACGGCTGGGTAGACGATTGCCCGGTCCTGGCACACCAGCCAGTGGACGTGTTGACACGGATGGTGGTGAGGGCTACCACCGTGGCTCCCATCCTCCGCTACACCTTCTCCTCTTTCTCTGATAGGTGGACGGTGGCTATTGCTACCTCTTTTGGTGTCTTGCTGGACCCATCCAGGTATGCGGCCGGCATTTGGAAGTTGAATATTCCTGTAGGTTTCAAGGAAACCATATGGCGAGAGATGAACAGTGGCCAAGCTATCGGCCGGCACTTCTTCGGCAAACAGGACAGCGGTTGGCGGTGTTCCTGTGGGGTCGTGCTCTCTATGGACCACATCCTGCTGGGTTGCAGAGCTTACGATCTGTCCGACCTGCAGGAAGTTTTGGTTGCGGTTCTCAAGGCGTACACGCCCCCTTTCTTCCTGAGGTCCCTGCGACCGCTGGATTGGCATCCGTCCCCTTGGTACCCCCTGATCGCGCTTGGGGGGTTGGAGGATGTGCCCATCAAGGCGACGGTGGAGCACCCGAAGCCTTCCACATCTCTGTTGAACTCTAGGCCTAAGAGAGAATGGATCATTGGTTCTTACCTATGGCAGGTATGGAAGTGGAGGATGAAGGACATCCATGAGGCTGGTTTCATATTCATACCGCACCGGCATGTTGACGCACTCAAGAGGGTGCTCCTCGAGCCGTATTAGTCGGAGGAGTGGCGTCCCCAGGTTATTCTGATCATCCGGGAGGACGTTCAGGTGTACACTTACCATTTGTCCTAATAAGCCTTCCATCCACCAATGGGAGCGGGACAGCAGTACAGAAGCTTGCTCGTGCTGTTGTATTCTCCCTGCTGTAAGTGGGTGGATAGTCGCCTCTGGACTCCCGGCCTGCGCCGGGATAGAGAGGTGCAGGATGGGACATTAAGCGCTTTTTGGGCGGTCCGGTACGGCGCTGCCTCTCATCCGAGGGAGGTGGCCACCTTGCCAATGTCGGACAGGAGGCCCCCCGCAGGTTTAGTGGGTATTCCGTGGCATAAGTGCCGAGCGCCAGTCGTGGTGACCCCCACACTCCCAGCCTCTGAAGCATGGTGTTGCTGTATTGGTGCCTCCAACAGGTAATGGGGTCTTAAAAAGATTCCTGCGGGTACTGGCAGGGAGAGCTCTAGAGAGCAGGTGGTTCCCTCGTTGGCGTGGGGCGCTGGTACAGAAGCTTGCTCGTACCGGTGGCAGAGCCACCTCCTTGACCAAAAAAAAAAAAAAAAAAAAAAAAAAAAAAAAATTTACAAAAGTGGGCCACTTTTGGC
>Ga0307515_10007661_pt1 | contig 21288 bp, 28 predicted proteins | sample 17_EM_MG_FD_194513 | JGI IMG/M metagenome (GOLD analysis project Ga0307515, IMG submission 194513) | Populus trichocarpa ectomycorrhiza microbial communities from riparian zone in the Pacific Northwest, United States - 17_EM | ecosystem: Host-associated > Plants > Roots > Unclassified | place...
TAGCAATAGCAAGCAGCATGTTTCCTCCTCGGACAGCACTTTCTCCTCCTCAGGCACAGCCAAAAAAATTCCAACAAGGTCCTTGCAATTAGGGAGGACTGTTGTAGACGTTAAGAGTGCCAAATATTTTTTTTCATCGGCCTAGCCTTAGGTTTTCTCTCAGAATTTGCTATCTCACTCAAATGCAAGCGGCGCGGGCCCATGATTTTTCTTATACAATATAGAATTTATTAAAGATGTTTTATGATTTTTAATTAAGCAACAAAGTCAAATCCGATTTTTTGGCCAAAAGTGGCCGGCACTCAGAAAAAAATTTGGTCAAGCTCGCTGCGACGGGTTGTAAGACAAAACGAATCCAACGACCTAGAAATAGAGTCAGACTCCCTGACCAGCCTAAGAGCAATCTGCACCCACGCAAACAAATACGAAGACCTGAACTGGTCGGACATATCGAACTCAGACTTACTAAAAAGTATCCTCATCAAACTAAGAACTAGACCAGCACGAATGACCTTCAAGTGGGTCAAAGGGCATGAGAACAACTACGGTAATATTAGAGCTGACGCCCTAGCAAACGCCGGAAGAGAGAACGATGCACAGATGAGAGAAGACGATATAGAATGGGTGAACAACCATGAGGCCCTCCATGACGGTGCTAGACTACAGGCTCTAGACGCTAGACACACTTATAAAGCCCTACTGAAATGGCACACAAGGAATATACAAGCAATACCACACCAAACAACACTTGATGAATCAAAAGACAGGATAGAGGCAATAACGGGCCTACGACCCACCAACGAAAAGCTGCTGAAAGGAATTAAATCACTACGCGTTCCACCCTGCCTAAAAGACCACATTAGAAACATGTTAATCGGTAGAATAAAATGCGGACCCTACTGGAACAACATTCCAGGCCATGCTGAGAGAGCTTTCTGCTCCTTCTGTAAAAAGACCACGGGCGACAACATCATGGAAACTGAACAACATCTATGGCTATCCTGCGATCACAACGGACAGAGACAAACTTGGGAAACCACAATGAACATATGGAGGAAAACCACACAAAGAGATTGGCCAGCCTTATCCTTAGGCCTGATTAGAGGATCGGCAGCGATCACCTTCAACGATGACCGCAATAGTGACTCTGAAAGACTACAGATCCTGATTTCTATGACTTTATGGGCTATATGGAAATCAAGAAATAAAAATACAATAAACAATCAGGACGTAGTACCAAATGAAACAAAAGAGATACTAAAGGAAATGATATCAAGCCTAATAAGGAACAGCTGGATAGCGACGAAATTCATGGACCTAACTAAGAGAACAATTCAACAAAACAAACTATGATCCCTATGGGGCGACGGAAGTTTTGTTGATTTCAACGCAAACCCATACCCGACAATCAACTTTTCTTAATTGGGATGTAGCCGAGCCAACCAGCAGGGAAGGGTTTTAGTGGGTAGGTCAGGCGGCAGAATGTCCAACGGGAGGTTGTTCCCAACGGCGAGCCGTACTGGAGTCCCACACACGGTGCACGAGCGTCATGGTGCATGATGCATTTCCCTTCTTTCCCCCACCCAAAAAAAAAAAAAAAAAAATTGTCTCTTTGCAAATGTAGAAGCTACGCAGTCAGAGCACAATTCACAAAGTTTATTTTATACGGAGTTGCCATCCAAACCAATGCTCCAGACAACGCCACTAGTCACAACTCTCGAACATCACATTGCATCCATAACACTACACGAAGCACCAGAAGGACTATGATATTGAATTGGCACACACCCACTACTGGCTTTCCTCTTCAACATTGGTGACTGGGCCCTTCAGGGAATCATGATATGCGCACAGGGCATCAACGACATGCAGATCACCGAACAAGTCCTAAAATGATTTAGCAATGCACCTCCTCCACTTCAAATGAATGGGAATGAATGAAACACACCCAATCTTGAGCCAGAGCGCAAACCATCACCGTACGTAAGGGCTGACCATCAACTATCCAAGGGTTTATGGCCACGAAAACAGCCTTTTTGATGGGGTCTTTACTCCATGTATTCCAGGTCAGTTTTGGAGAACTAGCCCGTCCGTTCTTAACGTTCCGAGCCAGTCGAATATCATTCTTTGACAACACTGGCTTTGGGAGGGTGAAAAAGTATCCCTGTAGGACCTTTTAGACCTCTGTAATGGTGTTCAGGAGTGGACAGACCCGAATGAGGAACGTTTGGTAGCCTTTGAAAAGTTGTGAAACCATGCCGCGATCGCTTTCCTCCACACCGGTCCAAGCTTGTTCAATCTCGTTCACCAAAGACCAGAGTTCCGCTGACTTACAATAGAGTGAGTTAGTCGTACAATATCTCAGCCTTTGACCTACATTGTGGCGAGTAGAATGTGGTACATGACCATCACGACCCAAATCCAAAAGATATTCCAAAATGGGAGGAACTTTCTTCAGTTCTCCAGCAGTCCGAAGCTCAGGTGGATAGCCAAATAGAATTGTTTGGCCACTGGGAGAGCGTGACTTAGATCCAGGATTTCGATAGTAGATTGGTGAAAACCGAATTGGTGATTGGTGATATACAAGCTCGATGGCCTCTGTGTGGCAGTTTGCATCAACAAGAGACTTGATATTCTTGGCCGATGCCCAGATTGCCGATCCAGATGAATTACAAGTGCTTGATATATTCCTGCCGATGGAGTGAGTCGTCAGAGCTTCTGGATTCAATGCTCTCAGGCATACCGAATGTAGTTTGCGAATGACTCCATCACCATACCTACGTCTCGCACAGCAGTCCAGTATTTAGTCCCATGTTCCTGTATTTCCCAGTCAATCAAGACCCGAACGAACGATACTGGATTGACCTGGATTCTGTCCGGGATTGATTTGAGTAATTTCTCTTGGCTTTTCCGTTGCTGATGTACTGCACGACGATATTTCAAATCTAGAAACTGCATCAGGTCGACCTGGTGGTCATCCTTCCTTGATTCACCTTGCTCGTAGTACTCAGAGAATGCTTCATACGATTTCGTTGTTCGCTGGTGTCCCACCTTTTCTTTTTGAGCTCGACCCGAAGAAAACAAATCGGATAGGCCTTTTTTGGCACTGATGTCGAGCCAATTTTCGTGTAAAGTCATTGTGGCAGCTTGAGCAGAGTCGACATTCTCTGCTGATTCGAGTTTGTCAAATTCAATATCCAGGTCCCGAATACACATTTCCTGATGGAAAGTTGTAAGTGTCGTAATTAGAATTAGGATTCCGTCACTCACGGCCTTGATGACGGAATTTCCCACGGCCTGCATTTGATCTTTTAGTATTTCCAGCTCTTCTATTCGAGCGTGCAGTTCTGCCGTTGATGTTAGTCTCCGATCTCAATCGCCCACCATTGCATTCGAACCTTCTCGAGTACCATCCAGGACCTTCTCGAGCGCACAATGCCACAACAATTTTCGTTCAGGTAGCACAGGCGCCCCTTTAAGCAACTCTTGAAGGCCCGACATCCTTTCTGGACAGTCAGTGCCAGGTTCGTGGACTATGTTTGCCGCCAGCATACGTTTGCTGTTCCAATTCCACTCTGATGATCGATTTAGTAGGAATTACGCAAGGCGGGCAGCAAGAAAATTAACTGGGCACCTTCCGCGCATGAATGCCTCAAACCACTTGAGTCGTGCAACCTCCTCATTGGCAAGGGGTAAAATGGGTCTTGGTTGGGCCATCACTCGGAAGGGTAGACTTCTTAGAGTGCCAGTTGAGTACGGTGGGCGGGATCGAGCAACGAGGTGACCTGGACAGGTTGGGCGCCAATATCAGTGTCGAGATGATGAAACTGTTAGATGCCTAACAAAGACTGTGATTATATTTCAGGTGCAACACCCTGGTGGTTGAGGTCCTGAAACCGATCGCTCGTGCCACTGTACTTACGGGTAACATTCCTATCACACAAACCATCTCGGGCCTGTCCTACGTTCACCACGGTGCGAGTACAGTTAATTAAGGCCCCAGATCTCAGGCGGAGGGTTTTTGATCATTTCCATAACATGTACATACGTTGTTCTCGTGACTTGTCCATGGCGGTTTTTCTTTCCGTTGGACAATTTATGTCGTCGGACCTACTCACTCACGCTACCCTGTCAGTGCAACGGGGCTATACATCCCGTTGGGGTGCAAGTGGACCCAGGGTGGCGAGAGGGATTAACGCACTTAGTACCTAACCATACCTTCGGCGAGTCACCCAAGTTTGTAAGGGTTCTCGACTATTACGGTTGTTTATATTTGCCGCGGGGGTTATGTGCTTGGCCAAGAATTATTTAAATCCGTGGTACAAAGTGAATCGAAGGGGACAAGTCTTCGATATGTTTCCAACGCTTCCCCCATCCATTTCATTTCGATGGAACACCGTTTCTGTTCGTGTAGAGTGTCCCACGGCAACATTATATCTTTTGCTTACCTACTGAATTGATACACAATCTCCACAGGTCCTACCATGTTCCTGTAGCAAGAATAGGTGTGTTTAATATATTAATTGATTAATATCTCGAGGCACATAAGTGTCGATACCGGGGCGCTGGTGATTGCTACAAGCGTCCATTCTTCTCCAAATTACCGTCCGGGAATTTGCCGAGTCAGAGAGTGCATGTACTGGGCACGCACGATACTGGCCTGTAGATGTAATGTGGCTTGAGGTTCTGCGTGATCGATGAGAAAAGGTGGCCTCCGGTCTCTGCCTATGCAGGGCTGGAACCTCCAAGCCACTGGATCGACAATAGGTCAGGAATCATCATTCATTATTATACACAACATTGCGTTTCGTTATCCATTGCTTCCTTCAGTCCGTCAGCTCCAGGCGCTCGCGCACACTGCGGAGGATGGGGCAACCGTAAGGGCTGAATGCCACTGGGAAGGCCTGTTGAGAACACAATAGAAGGATAGTGAGCATTGTCTACAACGGGAATTACACCACCCGCACTCCCTCCTTGTTACATTCGATGCCGAATTCGACACTCCTCAAAATTCTTGCTTGGGGTTCCCGTCGGCGCGCCGGAAGGCGGAGCCGCTCATGTCATGTCCAGAAAGACGGATAGTAATGCACAGATGGGGTAGTTCTTCGTACGCAGTGTTCGTCGTCGGTTTCAAGCTCAAGTAAGGATTGGCAATCCTATGGCTCAAGTGCGGGTGCACATTCGATACAGTGTCGGGCGACTCCACGAGCTCAATAAGGACATTGAACAGTGGCTGAACGGTGGAGTCGCCTGCACCAGCATCGAGCGTGAATGGGCAGCAGCAGGCCATCGACAAAGAAAAAATATCTCGAGTCGGCCCTGACCCCGTTTCTCATACTTACACCCAACAACCTAAAAAATTTACATCAACGTTGGTGCCCAGTTGTCAACATGTAAAGGCGCTCCTTCGGTCCAACGACAGCGCACGGAGCAGAGCTAAGAAACATGTCGTCCGTGCCTTCGTCGGCGCTCTGTTGTGGACATTGCATACGTCGCTGAACGCCTCGACTCAGAGGAATTAAGGAAAAACCTGAGCTTATGAGTATCCACCCTTTTCGGTGTCATCAGCCATGACCTCGCGCAGCTTCATTGAACCACGTTCTTCGTTGTCACCTTGTAAACATTGAGGGCATCGGCTGCTTTTAATCTCAGGTGGACATGATCGCCGACAACCACATCTTCGTATTCCTTCCCCGTTCCTGACAACGAACCATCTCTATGCACTCCATGCAATCCAATATAACCACGCTTGCTCTGCCTCTTCCTCCGCAGGGCTGCTATAGGAGAGGAGCCTATGGACTATGGAAGGGGCACCCGCTGGTCAACCCGAGTGGATCACTTGGACCCGTCTTTGGGGAAAGCGGTTGGGTACTTGGGCAGCGTAGATACCGACTGTGAGTCCTTTCAACATAAAAGGAATGGTGGACGGGTTCTTGGGGAAGTCGTCAGATAGGTTTGAATATTTGAGGTGTGTCGTGTACCAGCAATCCTCATTGTGTCTTTGATACTCACTACCATATTCCTTCCCGATACGTTCGGCAATCATAGGAAATCAGCAATTGGGATCGAACGGACGCTCTCCACTCGTCAGCTTCATCACCAGCCGCCATGGCTCTTCATTCTCCTCGGCGTGACCCTCTGTCCACTACTCCTCTCGCTCATTTATCCAACTCGGAGTGTTTCCGACTCTTTGCCGCCCTAGGCTAGCTCTATATTTTCGATCAATTCTCAATTCTCAGGCCATAGCCACCTGACCAACGACGTCTTGCGGCCCATCCACCTGAAATCATCACTCTATCACACCCCACTGTTTTCCTGTTAGAGGTGCGCTTCACGGCCCACGTCCGTTGTTGCTCTCATTTGCTATGTATCCCCCTCTAGTTCTCGTCCATCCCCTCCAATCCACGTCTTCTCATATTTCTATTCTTCCGTCATAAAATCTGCACGCTTAGTTGGATCATCCAGCCTCGAACTCCATTTCACAATGTGTAACCTACTGCCTTGCTCACTGGTCATCTTTCTCTCTCTGATTGTCCCCCTCTATCCTCATTTCTATTGGTCATCTATGTTTCGTCGATAGCGAGTTCTGTTCTCCATGCTGACTCGGATTATTGGTAATGGGTCCTTCCGCGAGCGGTGCTATTGTACTTGCATCCTATGTGCTGATCATTATAGTATTCAACCCTCGTACGCTTCTTTCTCTCTACCCTTGGGCGCGCTATAAATACTTTGTGCATGGTACCCTGGCCTTTGTGCAATCCAGCCAATCCCGAGATTCTGGCCGTTGGATCTTATTGGCAGTACGAATGAACTAGTCGGGGTTACCTCTGAAATCAGTGCCACATCCTGGGTGCAGAGTATTCGAAATATCACAAGCGCATATTATGTCATTCAAAAGATGATTGGTACAGTAGATCTAAATTTGTAGAAAGAGAAGACAAAGGCCCTACCGGGGAATGAACCCGGGACTCCTATTCTAGACGAAGGGTGCTCTAAACCACTGAGCTACCCAGCCATAAGCTGGAGGAATCATCAATTCCAACAAATCTCGTCTCTTTGCAAATGTAGAAATTACGCAGTCAGTGCACAATTCAGAAACCTTATTTTATACGGAGTTGCCACCCAAGCCAACTAGTCACAACTATCAAACACCACTTTGCGCCCATAACACTACACAAGGCACCAGAAGGACTATGTCATTGAATTGGCACGCACTAGCTACTGAATTCCCTCTTGAATATTGGTGACTGGTTCCTTCAGGGAATCATGATATGCGCACAGGACATCGGCGACATGGTGAGCATCGGGCACGTCCTAAAAGGATTTTAGCAATGCACCTCCTCCACTCCAAATGAATAGGAATGAATGAAACACACACGATCTTGAGTCAGAGCGCGAATCATGTGCTTACGATAGGGCTGAGCACCACCTATCCAAGGGTTTATGGCTACGAAGATAGCCTGCTTGATGTGGTCTTTACTCCATGTATTCCAGATCAGTAATGGAGAACTAGCCGGTCCGTTCCGAACTACTAGAATATCACCCTTCGACAACACTGGCTTTGGAAGGGCCCAAAAGTATCTCTGCAGGGCCTTTTAGATCTCTGTAATGGTGTTCAGGAGTGGACAGACCCGAATGAGGAGACTTTGGTAGCCTTTGGCAAGCTGTGCAACAATAGCACGATCGCTTTCCTCCACACCAGTCCATGCTTGTTCAATCTCATTCGCCAAAGACCAGCGTCCTGCCAACTTACAATAGAGTGAGTTAGTCGTACAATATCTCCGCCTTTGACCTACACTGTAGTCCCCAAAATATGGTGAATGCAAATCACCACCCAAATCCAAAAGATATTCCAAAATGGCCGGAATTTTCTTCAGTTCTCCAACAGTCCGAAGCTCTAGTGGACAGCCAAATAGGGCTGTTTGGCCACTAGGAGAACGTGACTTAGATCCAGGATTATGATAATAAATTGGTAAAAAACGCATTGGTGATAGGTGATATGCAAGCTCGATGGCCCCTGTGTGGCAGTTTGCATCAATAAGAGGCTTGATATTCTTGGCCGATGCCCAGGTTGCCGATCCAGAAGAATTACAAGTGCTTGAAATATCCCTGCCAATGAAGTAAGTCGTCAGGGCTTCTGGATTCAATGCTCTTAGGCATACCGAATGTAGTTTGCAAATGACTCCATCACCATACCTACGTCTCGCACAGCAGTCCAGTATGTAATAGTCCCATGTTCCTGTGTTTCTCAGTCAATCAAGGCCCATACGAACGGGACTGGATTGACCTGAATTCTGTCCGGGATTGAGTTGAGGAATTCTTCTCGGCTTTTCTGTTGCTGATGTACTGTACGACGATATGCCAAATCTGGAAAAGCTGCATCAGATTGACTTGTTGGTACATCACTCTTCCTTAAATCACCTCGCTCGTAATAAACTATGAATGATTTCTGTGATTTCTGTGATTTCTGTGCTTCCTCGTATTCCAGCTTTTTTTTTCGAGTGCGATCCGAAGAAAGCAAATAGGATAGATCCTTTTGGACAATGACATCGACAGATTCGATGTCAAGCCAATCTTCGTATGAAGTCGCTGTGGCAGCTTGAGCAGAGTCGACCTTCTCTGTTGATTCGAGTTTGTCAAATTCAATACCCAGGTCACGAATACTCGTTTCCTGATGGAGAGCTGTGAGTGTCATAATTTAGAATTAAGATCCCATCACTCACGACCTTGACGACGGAATTTCCCATGGTTTGCATTTGATCTTTCAGTATTTCCAGCCCTTCTATTCGAGTGTGCAGTTCTGCCGTTGATTTTAGTCTCCGATCTCAATCGCCCACCATTGCATTCGAACCTTCTCGAGTACCATCCAGGACTTTCTCTAGCGCACAATGCCACATCAATTTTCGTTCAGGTAGGAGAGGCGCCCCTTTAAGCAACTCTTGAAGGCCCGAAATCCTTTCTGGACAGTCAGTGGCAGATCCGTGATCTACATTGCCGTCAGCATACATTTGTTGCTCCAATTCCACTCTGATGACCGGTTTAGTAGGAATTACGCAAGGCAGACGGCGAGAAAACCGGGCACGGTACCTTCCGCGCATGAATGCCTCAAACCACTTGAGTCGTGCAACCTCCTCGTTGGCAAGGGGTAAAATGGGTCTTGGTTCGGCCATCACTGGGAAGGATAGGCTTCAATGCCTGTTTCAGAGTGCCGGCTAGTTGAGTACGGTGGGCGGGCGGGATCAACGTGGGAGGTGGGCAGGTTCAACGTGGGCGCCAATATCCGCCGTGTTCGTAACCTTTAGGCACCTCACAAAGACTGCGATGTATTTCGGGTGCAGCACCTGTGTGGCTAAGGCCCTGAAGGCGATCGTGCCACTTACGGGGAATATTTCTGCCACACAAACCATCTCCGGTCTGTCCTACGCCCACCACGGTGCAAATACAGTTAATTAAGACCCCAGATTTCAAGCAGTGGGCTTTGGATCGTTTCCATAATATGTTGTTCCAAGTAACTAGTGCCATTGATTGTGTAGGAAGAGAAAGGAGAGGTCATATCGGAAATCGGACCTGGTACATCCTATTTCTAGAAGGGGGTGTTGCCACTACGCTACCCAGCCCGGGAGGATCAACTCCAACAGATCGATTCACTAGCATTATATATAATGTAATACATCCATGCAATCCTGCTTCTTTTCCAAGTCGGCCATGCGACGATATTGCAATACCACCTCGCGGGAGTTCGATGGGATTAAGCTGTCTACTCGACTCCATCGACTGTGGATATTCTGTTGCTTCTGGGTCTAAAAGCTATACTCCACAGTACTATCGCTCCTTCCTAGACAGCTGACTCTGCATATAGGATGGCCTACAGGCACCTGTGAATGGTTTGTGAGACTCGGGCAAGGAGCTCCATCCTGAAAGCCGAATGAGTGATAAGTGAAAGGGTATATTTGGTTGCGACAAGGGCCATTGAGTTGGGGGAGTACTGCTTCCGTGCTAATTCTACTAGGATTATCTCACCCCTTGTAGTTTACTGCAACGCCCGTGCTAGTTGTCTGTTTGTATCGCTTGCTGGCTTGTTTATGCTATTTTTATTTTTATTTTTGGGTTGAAGGAAAGGCAGGGGATGCGTCCTGCACTCGACGCTCGAACGTCACTTAAGCCTAATGACCACAAATGTTCCGTCGCAGCGACACATTTGACAGGCCCGGGTGGCAGTTGACTTCGGGACGGGGTGACGGGTGTTGGGTTTGAGGCTGGGTGGCAGCTGTTACTATCATCCTCGCGGACTATATTTGACGCGGGTTTTATTTGGTTAGCCAGGAATTACTTGAACCCGTCGTATCCGTCTCTTTCCGAATAAGGGAATCGAAGGACTTGTGCAATGAGGGAACATGTATTCGATATGTTTCCAACTCTTCCCCCTTCCGCCATTATTTCGATGGAACACCGTTTCCTTTTCGCGTGGAGTGTCCAACAGTAACGTTATTTTTTTGGCTCACCTGCCCGTCACTGAATCGATACAGGGCCCGACGTCCTTCGCGCCGAAAAGTTTGGCTAATAACGTGCATCTCCACAGGACCTATAATATTCTTGTGTAGATGTATTTAATATATTCATTGATCAATATTTCGAGACATATAAGAGTCGATATCGCAGGTGATTGCCAAAAGCAACCATTCTTCTCCAAATTACCGTCCGGGAATTTGGCCGAGTCAGAGAGTGCGTGTGCTGGGCACGCACGACACTAACCTGTAGACGTCATATTACCCGTGGTTCCGCGTGGTCGATGAGTAAAGGTCGCCTAACGGGGAGTCAAAGCCCGGTCTCTGCCTATGCAGGAGCAGGACTGTTACCCCCGAGCCACTGGATCTACAATAGGTAAAGGATCATCATTCATAATTGTACACAACATTTCGTTTCGTTATCCATTGCTTCCTTCTGTCCGTCAGCTCCAGGCGCTCGCGCACACTGCGGAGGATGGGACAGTTGCAAGGGCTCAATTTCACTGGGAAGGCCTGTTGAGAACGCAATAGAAGGATAATGAGCATTGTCTACAACGGGAATTACACTACCCGCGTCCCCTCCTTATTACCTTCGATGCCGGCTTCGACGACAGATTCCTCAGATTCTTGCTCAAGGGTTCCCGCCGGCGCGCCGGAAGGCGGAGCTGTTCATATACAGAGACGGATAGTAATGCACAGATGGGGGAGTTCTTTGTGCGCAGTGTACGTCGTCGGTTTCAAGCTCAAGGATTGGCGATCCTGTGGCTCAAGTGCGGGTGCGCATTCGATACAGTGTCAGGCGACTCCACGGGCTCGATAAGGGCATTGAAAAGTGGCTGAACGGTGGGGTCGCCTGCACCAGCATCGAGCGTGGGCAGCGGCAGGCCATGACAAAGAATACATGTTCTCGAGTCAACCATTGCCTTCCCTTATACCCGACGACCCAAAAAAGTTACATCAACGTTAGAGCCCAGTTGTCGACATGTAAAGGCGCTCCTTCGGCCCAATGACAGCGCACAGAGAAACATCTCGTCCGTTCGTGCCTTCGTCGGCGCTCTGTTGTGGACATAGCATACGTCGCTGAACGCCTCAGCCCAGAGGAATTGAGGAAATCCTGAGCTGTTGAGCATGGCACAAGCCGTGTTGGTGAGCACACCAATGGTACGCTCCGCGAGTCTACTGGACGCAGGATGATACGGGACCGTCGTATCCACCCTTTTCGGTGTCATCAGCCATGACTCCGCGCAGCTTCATTTGAACCCTGCTCTTCGTTGCCACCTTGAAAACTTTGAGGGCATCAGCCGCTTCTAATCTGGGGTAGTAGACAAGTCCTACTGTCATCGTCGACAACCAGGTATTCGTATTCCTTCCCCTCTATGCACTCCATGCAATCCGATATAACCACGCTCCCTCTTCCTCCTCCTCTTCCAGAGGTGACGTAGGGTTGATGTAGGAGAGGAGTCTATGGAGTGGGACGACTTGTACCCGTCTCTGGGCAGTGCAGATACCAACTGCGAGTCCTTTCGACATAAAGGAATGGTTGTCGATTAGGACGTATGGGTTTGTATATTTGAGGTGTGTCGCGTACCAGCAATCCCAATTGTGTCTTTGATACTCACAACCGTATTCCTTCCCGATACGTTCGGCAATCATAGGAAATTAGCAATTGGCATCCAACGAACGCTCTCCACTCGTCAGCTTCATCATCAGCCGCCATCGCTCTTCATTCTCCTCGGCGTGACCTTCTCTTCACTACTCGTCTCGCTCATTTATCCAACTTGGGGAGTTTCCGACTCTTTGCCGCCCTAGGCTAGCTCTGTATTTTCGATCAATTCTCAATTCTCAGGCCATAGCCACCTGACCAACGACGTCTTGCGGCCCGCCCACCTGAAATCATCACTCTATCACGCCCCACTTGTTTTCCTGTTAGAGGTGCGCTTCGCGGCCCACGTCCGTTGTTGCTCTCATATGCTATGTATTCCCCTCCAGTTCTCGTCATCCCCTCCAATCCACTTCTCATATTTCTATTCCTCCGTCGTAAAATCACCACGCTTACATAGTTGGATCATCCAGCCTCGAACTCCATTTCACAATGTGTAACCTATTGCCTTGCTCACTGGTCATCTCCCTCTCACTGGTTGTCCACAGCTCCCCCTATCCTTATTTCTATTGGTCATCTACGTTTTCGTCTTCCCGTCGATAGAGAGTTCTGTTACTTCACCATGCATACTCGGTTTATTGATCATGGGTCCTCCCGTCAGTGTAGTGCTATTGTACTTGCGCACAATGTGCTGATCATGATAGTATACACCCCTCATACACTTTCTTTTCTCTACGCTATAAATAATTTATCTGAGGCACCCTTTACGCAATCCAGCCAATTCTGACATTCTACCCGTTGGATCTTGATTGGAAGTACAATGAACTAGTCGGGGTCACTTCTGGAATCACAGTGGCACATCTTGGATGCAGAGTATTCGAAATATCACAACCGCATGTTATGTCAATCAAACGATAACTTGTAAATCTAAATCTCTTACAAATGTAGAAGTTACGCAATCAGAGCACAATTCAGAAAGAGCGTTTTATACGGAGTTGCCATCCAAACCAATGCTCCAGACAATGTCACTGTACTAGTCACAACTGTCAAACATCACTTTGCATGCATAACACTACACAAAGCATCAGAATGACTATGACATTGAATTGGAATACACCCACTACTGGGTTTCCTCTTCAACATTGGCGACTGTCACTACAGTGTATCACGATGCCCACAGGACATCGACGACACACTCAGCATCACCACTGGACAAGTTCTAACAAGATTTATCAATGCACCTCCTCCACTCCCAATGAATAGGAATGAATGAAACACACCGATTTTTGAGTCAGGGCGTAAACTATGCGCTTACGATCGTGGTAAGCATGAACCATCCAAGGGTTTATGGCGACGAAAACAGCGTTTTTGATGGGGTCTTTACTCCATGCATTCCAGGTCAGTTTTGGAGAACTAGCCAGTCCGTTCCGAACCACTCGAAGGTCATCCTTCGACAACACTGGCTTTGGAAGGGCGAAAAAGTATCCCTGCAGGGCCTTTAGATCTCTGTTAATGGTTCAGGAGTGGACAGACCTGAATGAGTAACCCTTCGTAGCCTTTGGAAAGCTGTGAAACGATATGGCGATCGCTTTCCTCCACACCGGTCCAAGATTGTTCAATCTCATTCACCAAAGACCAGTATTCTGCTGGCTTCAAATAGAGTGAGTTAGTCGTACTATATCTGCGCCTTTGACCTACATTGTAGTCAGTAGGATATGATGCATAATCATGAACCAAATCCAAAAGATGTTCCAAAATGGGAGGAAGCTCCTTCAGTTCTCCAACGGTGCGAAGCTCTAATGGACAGCCAAATAGAATTGTTTGGCCACTGGGAGAGCGTGACTTAGATCCAGGATTTTGATAGTAGATTGGTGAGAACCGCATTGGTGATTGGTGATATGCAAACTCGATGGCCTCTGTGTGGCAGTTTGCATCAACAAGGGACTTGATATTCTTGGCCGATGCCCAGATTGTCGACCCAGAAGAATTACAAGTGCTTGATATATCCCTGCCAATGAAGTAAGTCGTCGGGGCCTCTGGATCCAATGCTCTTAGGCATACCGAATGTAGCTTGCAAATGACTCCATCACCATACCTACGTCTTGCACAGCAGCCCAATATTTAGTCCCATGTTCCTGTGTTTCCCAGTCAATCAATACCCAGACGAACAGGACTGGTTTGACCTGGATTCTCTCCGCGATTGAGTTCAGGAATTGCTCTTGGTTTTTCCGTTGCTGATGCACTGTACGACGATATTTCAAATCTAGAAAAACCGCATCAGGTTGACTTGGTAGTCACCCCTCCTTAATTCACCTTGCTCGTAATAAACCTTGAATGCTTCCTGTGATTTCATTGATTTCTGTGCTTCCTCGTCTTCCAGTTTTTCTTTTCGAGCGCGACCCGAAAAGAACAAATTGGATCGGCGCTTTGGGGCATTGACATCGACAGATTCGATGTCAAGCCAATCTTTGTATGAAGTCGCTGTGGCAGCTTGAGCAGAGTCGACATTCTCTGTTGATTCGAGTTTCTCAAACTCAATACCCAGGTCGCGAATACTCATTTCCTGATGGAAAGCGCGCTGGGAGTGTCGTAATTTAGAATTAAGATCCCGTCACTCACGGCCTTGACAATGGAATTTCCCACAGCTTGCATTTGATCTTTTAGTATTTCCAGCTCTTCTATTCGGGCGTCCAGTTCTACCGTTGACGTTAGTCTCCGATCTCAATCGCCCACCACAGGATTTGAACCTTCTCGAGTACCATCCAGAAGCTTCTCGAGTGCAGAATGCCACAACAGCTTTTGATCAGGTAGGGGAGGTGCGCCTTCAAGCAGCGCCTGAAGGCCTGCGATCCTGTCAAGACTCTCAGTGGCAGGTCCGTGAAGTTTGTTGCCATCAGCATACGTTTGTTGCTCCAATTCCACCCTGATTCCCGATTTAGTAAGAATTACGCAAGGGAAGTAGCAAGGAAATTGGGCACTGTCCACACATGAATGCTTCAAACCACTTGAGGCGTGCAGTCTCCTCATTGGCAAGGGATAAAATGGGTCTTGGTTCGGTCATCACTGGGAAGGATAGACTTTAATGCTTGTTTCAGAGTGCCAGTTGAGACCTCAGGTTAATGACCCAATGTGAAACGGTTGGGGATTGGCAGATCGACAGATCCGGTTGACAGATCCGGTTGCCAACCGTTCGAGGTGTGACGGGATTCAAGCATAAACGTGACATTCAAACTCCGTCCAGTCTTGGAGCTTACCTCAACTATACGACCAGCAGACACGAAAGGCAAGACGCGTCAACGACTATACTGTGATAGGATTCTGTAAGTACTGCGGTGACTTGATACCAAGGAGTTGGAAAGTCTAGGAAATGCGGGTGAGTCGCTGATTGCGCGTTTTGCCGCCCTGAATTATTCTAGTAAAAATCTGGCGCTAACCGCAATGATATGCAGGACGTAGGACGCTTATGTGTCTAATCCAAGTATATGACGCGCGAAGACTCGCCTGCAAAGCACCAGCTGGTCACCTCGCGAGCGGCCTCGACAGCCCTAGCAGCTCTCATTGTCGCCGACGCTATTTTATACGTAATAATCTTATTTATAATTATAAAATATATACATTATTATATTCACTACATTCGCCGACGCGCCCTTTCATCGGCTGGCCGCACCCCCAAACATAGCCTCAGTAACCTCAAACCGTTGGCCATTTCCTATATTTTTATACATAATAAACTATTGTTTATTATCATTAAAATTTATTATCACTTATTATCACTTATAAACCTAATTAGATGACTAAAGTTCGCGACTCGCTATTTCAACACCCCAAGCCTCAATCCCATCACGCCGTCACACACCTTGATTGCTTGGTAACCGGATCTGTCAACCGGACCTATTGATCTGTCAATCCCCAACCTGTTTCACATTGGGTCATTTGCTTCAAGTCCAGTTGAGTACGGTGGGCGGGAGCAACAAGGTGACGTGACGTGGGCAGGTTGGGCGCCAATATCAGCGTCGAGATGGTGAAACCGTTAGACGCCTAACAAAGTGATTGTATTTCAGGTGCAGCACCCTGGTGGCTGAGGCCCTGAAAGCGATCATGCCACTTACGGAGAACATTCCTGTCACACAAACCATCTCGGGCCTGTGCTACGTTCACCACGGTGCGAATACAGTTAATTAAGGCCCCAGATCTCAGGCGGTGGGCTTTGGATCGTTTCCATAACATGTTCGTTGTTCTCTCAAGCGTCCGTGACTTGTCCATGGCGGTTTTTCTGTCCGTTTGGACAATTTATGTCGTCGGACCTACTCACTAAACTCTACCCTGTCAGTGCAACCCAGCTAGATCCCGTTGGGGTGCAGGTGGGCCCAATTTGCCCAGAGTGATCTGAGGTACCCTTTACACAATCCAGCTAATTCCAAGATTCTAGCCGTTGGACCTTGATTGGAAGTAAGTCGGGGTCACTTCTGAAACCACAGAGTCACATCCTGGGTGCAAAGGATTCGAAATATCACAACCGTATATTATGTCAATCAAAAGGTGATTGGTAAATCTAAACCTCGTCGCTTGGCAAATGTAGAAGTTACGCAATTCAGAAAGCTTGTTTTATACGGAGCTACCATCCAAACCAATGCTCCATACAACGCCACTAGCCACAACTATCGAAGATCACTCTGCATGCACAACACTACACGAAGCACTAAAAGAACTATGACATTGATTTGACACACACCAGCTACTGGGTTTCTCCTAAACATTGCCGACTGGTCCCCTCAGAAAATTACTATATGCGGACAGGATATCGGGGATACGCCAAGCACCAGAAAAGTCCTAAAAGAATTTTAGCAATACACCTCCTCCACTCCCAATGAATAGGGATGAATGAAACACACCCAAGTTTGAGCCAGAGCGCAAGCAATGTCCTCACGATAACGCGGATCACCAACTAACCAAGGGGTTAAGGCCACGACAACCGCCTTTTTGATGGAGTCTTCACTCCATGTATCCCAGGTCAGTATAGGAGAACTAGCCTGTGAGTCCCGAACCGCTCGAATATCATCCTCTGACAACACTGGCTTTGGAAGGGCGAGGAAGTATTGCTGCAGGGTATTTTAGATCTCTGTAATGGTGTACAGGAGTGAACAGACCTTAATGAGGAACCTTTGGTAGCCTTTAGAAAGCTGTGAAACCATGGCGCGGTCGCTTTCCTCCACACCGGTCCAAGCTTGTTCAATCTCATTCGCCAAAGACCAACGTTCCATTGACTTACAATAGAGTGAGTTAGTCGCACAATCTCTGCGCTTTTGACCTACTGTGTAGTCAGTAGGATATGGTACATGCCAATCATGAACCAAATCCAAAAGATATTCCAAAATGGGAGGAATTTTCTTCAGTTCTCCTACAGTCCGAAGCTCTAGTGGACAACCAAATAGAATTGCTTGGCCACTGGGAGGGCGTGACTTAGATCCAGGATTTCGATAGTAGATTGGTGAAAACCGCATCGGTGATTGGTGATATGCAACCTCGATGGCCTCTGTGTGGCAGTTTGCATCAACAAGAGACTTGATATTCTTGGCTGATGCCCAGATTGTCGATCCAGAAGAATTGCAAGTGCTTGATATATTCCTGCCGATGGAGTAAGTCGCCAGAGCTTCTGGATCCAATACTCTTAGGCATACCGAATGTAGTTTGCAAATGACTCCATCACCATACCTACGTCTCGCACAGCAGTCCAATATTGAGTCCCATGTTCCTGTGTTTTCCAGTCAATCAAGACCCACACGAACGGCACTGGATTGACCTGAATTCTGTCCGGGATTGAGTTGAGGAATTGTTCTTGGCTCTTCCGTTGCTGATGTACTATACGACGATACGCCAAATCTAGAAGAACTGGATCAGGTTGACCTGGTGGTCACTCTTCCTTGATTCACCTCGCCTGTAATACTCATCGAATGCTTCCTCTGATTTCTCTGATTTCATATATTTCTGATATTCCAGTTTTTTTTTTTTAGCTCGACCCGAAGAAAATAAATCGGATAGGCCCTTTTGGACACTGATTTCGACAGATTCGATGTCAAGCCAATTTTTGTATGAAATCGCTGTGGCAGCTCGAGCAGAGTTGACATTCTCTGTTGATTCGAGTTTGTCAAACTCAATACCCAGATTCGGAATACTCATTTCCTGATGGAAAGTTGTGAGTGTCGTAATATAGAATTATGATCCCGTCACTCACGGCCTTGACGATGGAATTTCCCATGGCTTGCATTTGATCTTTTAGTATTTCCAGCTCTTCTATTCGAGCGTCCAGTTCTGCCGTTGATTTTAGTCTCCGGTCTCAATCGCCCACCACTGGATTCGAACCTTCTCGAGTACCATCCAGAAGCTTCTCGAGTGCACAATGCCACAACAATTTTCGTTCAGGTAGAAGAGGCGCCCCTTTGAGCAACTCTTGAAGGCTCGAAATACTTTCTGGACAATCAATGCCACGTTCGTGAACTATGTTGCCGCCAGCATACGTTTTTTGTTCCAATTCCACTCTGATGATCGATTTAGTAGGAGTTATATTATGCAAGGCAGGCAGCAAGAAAACTGGGCACCTTCCGCGCATGAATGCCTCAAACCACTTGAGGCGCGCAGTTTCCTCATTGGCAAGGGGCAAAATGGGTCTTGGTTCAGCCATCACTGGGAAGGATAGACTTCAATGCAGGTTTCAGGGTGCTAGCTAGTTGAGTACGGTGGGCGGAATCAACGTGGAGGCGGGCAGGTTCAACGTGGGCGCCAATATCGGCCCTGTTTGTAACGTGTAGCCCGTCGAAATTATCATACCGTTAGGTGCCTAACAAAGACTGCGATTATATTTCGGGTGCGGCACCGTGTAGCATGCGCCCTGACAGCGATCGATCGTGCGACTTACGGGTAACATTCCTGTCACACAAACCATCTCGAGTCTGTCATACGTTCACCATGGCCCTCATATATTTAACTCAGGCCCCAGATCTCGGGCGGTGGGCTCTGGATCGTTTCCATAACATGTTCGTTGTCCCAAGCAACTAATACAATCGCCCGTGTAGGAAGAGAAAGGAAAAACCAGACCGGAAATCGAACCCGGGATATCCTATTCGTAGAAGGGGGCCTTGCCTTGCCACTACGCTACCCAGCCGGGAAGTCGAGGAATCATCACCTCCAACAGATCGTTCAGCTAGCGTCATATGTAATGTAATATATCCATGCAATCCTGCTTCTTTTCCAAGTCGGAAATGTGACAGTGGCCTCCACAATATTGCAATACCACCTCGCCGGAGTTCGATGGAAAAGCCGTCTACTCGATTCCATCAAATGTGGATATTCCGTTGCTTCTGGGTCTTAAAATCATACCCACAGCACGATCACTCATTCCTAGACCTCTACCTCCGCGTGTGAGATAACCTGCAAGGACTTGTGAATGCTCTAGCTGTGGGACTCGGGGAATGAACTCCATGATGAAAGCTGAATGAGTGATAGGGTATATTGGTCGCGACAAAGGCCTTTGAGTTGGAGGAGTACTGCTTTCGTGCTACTTCTAATAGGATTTATTTTACCCACCGTCTTCTGCTGCAATGCCCGTGTTAGTTGGCTGTATACATCGCTTGCTGGCTTGTTCGTTACCCATGCCATTTTGGACCTGATCACCTGCGGACGTCCGGCAACCCTATGAACAAACACTCCTTCATAAGCCGAAGTAACTCCTCCTGTAGACCGGGCAGGATGAGTTCGGTATTGCAGGTAAGCTGCTTAATTCTGTATATGTGGGTGGTATGGCGAGCCATCTCGGGGCCAAGGACGAGTTCCATTTGGAGTTGCTGAATGAACGATGAGGAAGGGACCGTAGGAACTGATTGGAGGCGCATAACTCATTTCCTAGCTGTCTAAACGAGAGCTTGGTCTCGGGTGTTCGAAGTGCTTCTTCGAGCGACGAGCCGCTGACGACGACATTCCAGCGAGTTGGCGTAGGAAGCTTGAATATGCCATTTGGATACTAAGATAGGAGGTAAGGGCACAATGATCTATAATTTTAGCGAGCACCCACCTTGGTGTACCCTTCTTGCATCATCTCCTTGTAACGGAAGCAGCGCGGATCGCACTGACCATGGATAGGCCAGGGAAAGTATACCCAATGGCAGGCACATCGACCTGAAACACGTTAATTAGGTGCAGGGAAGTTGAGCGATGCGTAGAGCGTACGTGTTCCCTCCTTTGAACGACAATACGCCAACAAACAGCCAGAGAGAAGCCTAGGAGCACAGCGGCGACTTTGGGCACGGCGACTTTGACACGGCACGTGAACAAAAGCTAAGTGGGTGATCCTAGAACCTTCCCCAAGGAAGCCATAAGGAGTACAGAGAGACAACTGCCTCTCGGACCACGAGCCTGGGGGTTGTTCCAAGGCATGCCAATTACTGTTTTACTGTAGAGTTTGAGAATGGGTGTCACATCCAAATTCGCCATCCTGAAACTGAAGCCAATACATGACGAAGAGAGGTTCAAGCCTTTGCGGCAAAAGCCGATCCAACTTGGAACCATACCACGACCAGGACGAGTTCTGTCTCTACGATCAGATGCTTGCGATTGAGCACAAGGACCATTATGCAAGCGGGTATGTCTGTAGAATGGCGGACCTGATGTAAGCACTCTGGAAGGTTTAACAAAAGTTTCCAACTGGCTCTGTGTTAGTATAAGAGCGCTGTATATAGGAAGTCGAGTTATGGAATACAATCATATCAAGAGCAGGTGGCCCCAATCTGCCCAGAGTGAAACTGGCTGGAGTGGCTGGGAGTGGTGTGGGATATATTCATTCGCGAGCTTCGGCGAGTCACCCACGCTTGTACTTGTAAGAATTCTGTTTGATCAAGAATTGTATCCGTCCTCTCTTTTTTTTTCTTTTTTTTTTTTTTGTGGGAAAGGGAGGGAATGCGTCATGCACCGTCGCGCCTGGGCGCGGATGTGGAGGACTCCATCAGGGCTCGCCAAGTTGGCCTAGGGCCTTTGGACGGGAGTGCCCTGTGTCCTACCCCCTAAAACCCCCTTCGCCGGTGTTCCGGCTGCATCCCTTTATGTGAAGTTGATTTGTGGACCCGCTATCGGATCGAACTTGGTCAATTTCTCCTCCGCCCACAGCTTTCGGAGTTTCTTCTGCGTCTTTACTTT
>Ga0307515_10007662_pt1 | contig 21288 bp, 16 predicted proteins | sample 17_EM_MG_FD_194513 | JGI IMG/M metagenome (GOLD analysis project Ga0307515, IMG submission 194513) | Populus trichocarpa ectomycorrhiza microbial communities from riparian zone in the Pacific Northwest, United States - 17_EM | ecosystem: Host-associated > Plants > Roots > Unclassified | place...
AGCCCGGCCTGGCACGGCGGGGCGCCGGGGCCGGCCACGCCCGGGGCCCACGCGCAGAACAATGCCGCGGCCATGAGCGGGGTGAAGTCCAAAGAATTCGGGGGCGATGGATTCAACCAACTGGCGTTCGATGACACGCCGAGAGAACTCCGGGTGCAGTTCTCCACCACGTATGAGGCGACGCAGCTCAACATGGGTTGGCTTGTCCATGCGGCCGACGGGCACCGTGGCTCGCACCGCGGAAGCGGCTTCGAGCTGAGGACCGATGCGTACGGCGCGGTCCGCGGCGCCCGGGGCCTGCTGATCACCAGCTACGGCACCAACCAAAGCGACCCGGCGGGCGACAACGCGGCCGGCCTGGCCCTGCTCAAGCAGGCGATGACGATGGCCGACAACTTCAGCCGGATGGCCCAGACGCACCAGACCACCGCGCTGGCGGCCTCGGTGGGCAGCGTCAAGGCCGGCCAAAGCCACCTGAGCGACCAGGCAGCCCCGCTGAAGGCGCTGCACCAGGCACTCAGCGGCATGGTCAGCCAGACCGGCTTCGACAGCGCGGTCAGTGACGCAGGCAGCAAGAGCACCCAAGCGACCCACGGCAAGCTGCCGCACACCACCGACCCGATCGTGGCAATCATGGCCAAGGCCGGGTTCGGGCTGGCCGCGGGCCAAGACATCCAGCTCGCCAGCGGCGAAGTCATCAGCTTGCAGGCCGGGCAGGACTTGCACATTGCCGGGGGCCACCAGATGCGGGTCAACACCGGGCAGAGCATCGGCATCCTGGCCGGGGCCGTGCAGGCGGGCACAGGGGCCGCCGGCACGGGCCTGAGCATGATCGCGGGGCAGGGGCCGGTGCAACTGCAGGCCCAGGCTGGGCAGGCGCAGGTGGCGGCCAAGGGGCTGGTCAACATCCAGAGCGCGGTGGGGGCGGTGGAGTGGGCGGCAGCGACCAAGATCACGCTGCAGACCCTGGGTGGGGCCAAGCTGGTGATCTCGGCCGAGGGGATCATTCCGTCGTGCCCGGGCAAGGCCACGGTGCATGCGGCGCAGAAGAGGTTTGTGGGACCTGAGCGACAAGACTATGCGTTGCCGACACTTCCTACTTCGGAGCCGGTTCCTATCAAGTTCGGTCTGTCGATGCAAGACATTCCCGGCGCCTCCGGAAGCGCACCTACCGGCCAACCTTGGCACATCGTTTTTGCGAACGTACGGTCGACAGACGGTGGTGTTCCGATGGAGATATTCAGCTCTGATCAATGGAGAGAAGTACTCGCCAGCGGAACCGTTGGTGCCGGAGGGGAAATTGCGCTGACTGACGAACAACAACGAGAGATCAATCAACGCATGGGCGATCAAGCAAGCAATATCTGGTTTGTCAGCGGACTCACCGCGATGGCCCTGAACGCAGCACGTTGGACAGGAGGCGAAAAGGATGTCGTGCCGGAAAAAATCTTGGATGCACTGAATTTCGCACCAGATGGAAGGGGGTTGGGTCGTGACAAACGAGACTGGCTTGCCGAACATGCGAAAGCTAACGCCAATGCACGCGGTCTCAATGCCATCAAACCGAAGACTGACGTATGAACATCGTCACGGCAAGCTCTAGTGAACTGAGGGGAAACAACAATGGCTGACGCGATCGATGGACACACCGCGCAGATCGTTCCGAACACCAAGACGACGATCAGCAACCAGTATTTCGACCTGAACGAGCCGTACGCCTTTCCGCGCTATGGCAACCAGTGCACGGCCTACGTCAACGGTCGCGACTACATGAAGGCTGTGGCTGACGGCATCCGCAGCGCCAAGAGCTTCATCATGATTACAGGGTGGCAACTCGACTACGACGTGGAGTTGGACAACCGCGGCGATCCGAAGCACCCTGGCCGGCTGTCGGAACTGCTGGCTGATGCGCTGCAGCGAGGAGTACATGTGAGGGTCATGCTGTATGACTCGATCGCGTCAGCCATGGACACACACGACGATGACACCCAGCCGAAGCTCAATGATTTGCCACCAGGCAAAGGCTCAATTCAGGTGATGCTGCAGAACCCCAATACCGGACGCGCAACGGCTGCCTCCAAAAGGGATGCCAACTTCTTCTTCTCTCATCATCAAAAATCCGTGATTGTGGATGGCAAGGTCGCTTTCGTCGGTGGGATAGACCTCGCGTATGGCAGATGGGACACCGATGCCTGCGATGTAATGATCGATCGAAGCTTGCACGTCATCAATGATGCTTACAACGGCCAAATCGATCCGTATCGACCGGCAACCGAAGCGGAAAAGGGGCTAACCAAAGACGCTGGCGGACGACCAGGTTTTGCTCCTGCCTACACGACTAACGGAAACGATCATGGTCGACTCCTCGGTGAGCAGACGCAGCCACGGCAACCGTGGCAAGACGTGGCTTTGCGGATAGAAGGCCCGGCGGCATTCGACGTATTCGGGAACTTTGTGCTGCGCTGGAACAGCTTCGCAGGTTCGGGAACGAATACCTTTGATGAGCAGATGGACGCCGGTTGGTTCGACAAGGCGAAAGGCTCGGACTATTTGGTTGATCCACTCAAGCGCGGTGCTGGCTCGACCGAGGTTCAGATTTGCCGGTCCACTTCTTCCGCTCAACTCAAATACGAAATTCGATTGTGGGGAGACAGATACAAGTACATCAATGACGACTGGAAGTCGCCCAATCCAGCGCGAAGAAAGGTCGTCCAAGCCGCACGGGAAGCTTGGCAGGGCAATCACCAAACCAGCATTCGCGATGCCATGATCAACTGCATTCGGGCGGCGCAGGCGTTTATCTACATCGAGAACCAGTTTTTCATGTCCGACTGCGGCGCAGATCAGCGTGGCGCTGCATGCCCATCGGGCAATGAGATCGTCAAGGAACTGGCAAATGCTGTCGGCCGAGCGATTTACGCGAGCCGGCCGTTTCACATCTATTTGGTATTGCCAGAGCACCCTGAAGGACACCTCGAGGTAGACGGAACAAAATCACAGACGTGGTGGGCACTGCAAGGAATCAAACGTGCAAACAACAGCCTGATCCATCGGATCAACGCGACCCTGCTTGCCAAGAACGCCAAGTCATGGGGCGTCTCCCCGCGTGCTGCCTCCAACAACGAAGTCTCGCTACAGTTGGCAAGCCACGGCATGCTTGATGAATGGCGCAAATACCTCACTGTGCTCAACGTCCGAAACTACGGCAGCACCGGCCACAACGTCGTGACCGAAATGATCTACGTGCATAGCAAGCTGACCATCGTTGACGATGCCGTAGCGATCATTGGAAGTGCCAATATCAATGACAGAAGTTTGAACGGCAATGGCGACACAGAGATCGCAGCAGTGGTTGTCGATACCGATGGGGCGGTGATGACTGACGTCGGCTCGGGAGTTAAGTGCATCACCCGCACGTTCGCACGCGATCTGCGAAAGCGTCTGTGGCAGAAGCACCTTGGCATGTTGGTAGACCAGAAAACCACTGGCGTCCAACAACAAGGGAATTCAAATGGGATCGACATAGAGAAACCGTTGGAGGAATCGACGATCCGTGGAATTCAGAAACTTGCGACAAACAATAGGCAGACGTACAACGAGGTGTTTGTTCACACGCCACGTGACAGCTTCGGTACGTTGACGGAGGGACGAGTTGCTGGCTATACCTATAAGACCAGAGACCGCACCGGCACAGTTCATGACACGCAGTCGTTCACTGTCACGCCGCCGCTTCAACCGATCTACATGGATTCACATGGCAAGCACAAGATCAGTGAAGCGCTCTCCAAGCTTGCCTCGGGAATCAAGGGGTTCTGGGTTGCGATGCCCCTGGAGTGGGGTGATCGCGAAGGCGCCACGCCGCGCCCGCCCCTTAACGCTCCGTCGATGATCGCAGAGACAAACACAAAAGATGCTGCCGCTAACGGCTTGCCTGCCTAGGAAAGAGCCGTGGACACCGTCTTGTTTGTGCTTGGAGAGGTTGCAACGAAGTTCCGCTACGTACTCCTGAGTCTCGTGGGAGTGTGTGTACTGTCGTTGCTACTAAAACGGCTGAAGCTGGTCGAGATACCTGATCAGGCCATTCTCGCTGTCTCCGTCGTATGCGGCATTGTCTTGGTCGTCTTTGCTGGCGCTCTTGCGATTGGTTCCGTCATGGGCCTGGTTGTAGATCGAAATCTGTTCTTTTTGGTGTACCAAGTGTTGTTCGATTCTTGGCCAATCATGTTGTTTGCTGCGGTCGGTCTCGGTCTGTTTGTTTTTGATGGTGTCCGTCGGTGAAGCCCTGAAGAACCAGCCAGTTCGCCGCCCACACCGCTCCAGCAAACTCCCCTCAGACGATTGCCCGAATGAAATCTGCCGACCCGATCGAGCAGACTGCATGACGATGAATGACGACTCGAACCTTCTCGGATTGGCTTTCGCCGGTGGCGTGATCACGCTGAACATCCTCTGTGTGGTCTGCTGCCTTGCCCTGATCTACTTCAAGTTGCGTCCGGCTGGCGCGATGGTTCCGCCATTCGCTGAAAGTGCATGGTGGTTCGTCGTTGTGGTTGGCGCCATTGCTGCGTTCGTGATGTTGGCGCTGTACGTCAAAGGATCGAGTGCCGGTACCGACCGATACACCGGGATCGGCTTGCTGGCATCGATCCCTTATTTCTCGCCGATGGTTGTCTCAGGCTTCGTCGCGCTTTTCCTGAAGCGTTGATTCTGGTGATACAGAACCGCCTCGGAACAACCTGCCCCACGAGCTGAGCGGGCGCAAAGTGCCTGTCTCAGCCCGAAGGGGCATGGCAACGGCGCACCAGGCCGTCAACCAAGCCTGAGGTCAGTGAGCAGGCGCGGCCTGCGCCTCGCCCACCAACTCTTCCTTGCGCTGCGCCAGCGATTCGCCGAGCGACTTCAAGTCGAGTTCGGTCTTGCGCACCTTGGGGAACATCTCGGTCTCTTCTTCCTTCACGTGGTGGTCGATGTACTCGCCCAGCACCTTGACCTTGGCGTCGTAGAGATCGTCGGATGGCGAGCTGCCGAGGATCTGCGCGATCAAGTCCTTGGCGCTCGCATGCTCGACTTCGGCTTCGTCTACCAGGTCGGTTTCTTCCAGCACATCGCGGGCGGCGGGGTAGAAGAGTTCTTCCTCGACCGTGGTGTGCGCCGTGAGCATCATGCAGATCTGCTCGGCGAGCGGCTGCTTCTGGTCGGCCTCGGCTTTGGCCTTCACCAGCTTGTCGTATTCCTTGAACAAGGCCTTCACGTCCTTGTGGTCCTGCATCAGCAGCTTGATGGCGTCGAGTGTGTGCGTGGCGCTGCGCTTGGCCGGTGCCTTGCCCGTGGTTTGTTTGGTTGCCGTCATGTGGGTCTCCAGATGGGTGCGGGCCGACATGGCCCGTGCACGAGCGGCCAGCTTATTCAGGTGAAATACGCAGACAAGGGGGCGAAGCGAAGTCGCGGACAGGTCCTACAGCAGCGTTGCGAGTCGGCCGACGTTGCCGTCGGCGCCGCTTGAATTGAGATCAGCCCAAGGTGCTTTCGTAGACCTGCCGGTCTGCGGCGTAGCAGCTGCACGCCGCTGCCTCCAGACCGGGGCGGTCGAGCACGGTCAGGTCGCCGCGGTGGTATTCGATGAGGTGCCGGCGCTGCAGCGCGCCGGCCGCGGCGGTGATGCCCACGCGCCGCACGCCCAGCATGTAGGCCAGGAACTCGTGCGTCACGAGAAAGCGGTTGGCGTGTGCGCGGTCCTGGCTCATCAGCAGCCAGCGTGCGAGGCGCGGCTCGATCCGGTGGAAGCGCAGGCAGGCCGAGGCGGTGGCCAGCTGCGCCATCTGCACGTAGATGTAGCGGCTCAGGCCCCGCTGCAGCGGCAGGTTCTTCGCGAGCAGGGTTCGGAAGGCCTTGGCTTCGACCTGCCAGGCCGAGCCGGGGCCTTGCACCAGCGCGTGCAGCGGCGCAGTGGCCACGCCCAGCGCCAGCTCGGTGCCGAGCATGCCTTCGCGGCCCACCATGCCGACCTCGAGCACCGGTTCGCCGGCGATCGAGGCCACGATGGAGATGAAGCTGTCGATCGGAAAGTAGAGATGGCGGGTGGGCTTGCCGTGGCTGGCCAGCACGTCGGCCAGCACCAGCTGGACGGGCTTGCAAATGGCGAGCAAGCGGTGGCGGTCGACCTGCGGGAGCAGTTCGATGAGGCGGTTCTCGGCGGCGGCCAAATGGGCTCCCGGGTGGCGCCGGCGCAGAACGATTCGCCGGCCCGCCACTCTGGACTGCTTCCACCCGCGCCACTGTCTGCCAGCGCACATTGCGGCAAATAAGCCCTGGAACGTGCGTGGCCTAGCTTGCCGGCCCGGCAGGCAGCAGCCGGTCGTATTCCCTTTTCACGACCGCATAACACTCGCAGGTGCGCCGTTCCAGGCCGCCGCGGTCGAGCACGGTGATGCGCCCGCGCGAATAGCGGATCAGCTCGGCCTTCTGCAGCTTGAGCGCCGCTTCGGTCACGCCCTCGCGGCGCACGCCCAGCATGTTGGCGATCAGCTCCTGCGTCATCACGAGCTGGTTGCCGGGCAGGCGGTCCAGGCTCAGCAGCAGCCAGCGGCACAGCTGCTGGTCGAGCGAGTGATGGCGGTTGCACACCGCCGTCTGCGCCATCTGCGTGATCAGCGCCTGGGTGTAGCGCAGCAGCAGGTGCAGCACCGGTCCGGCGCGGTCGAATTCCTCTTTCATGGCCTGCGCATCCAGGCGGTAGCCCTGGCCGGCGCTTTGCACCACCGCCCGGCTGGGCGTGGAGCCGCCGCCCATGAAGAGCGAGATGCCGACGATGCCTTCATTGCCCACGACGGCGATCTCGGCCGATGCGCCGTTTTCCATCACGTACAGCAGCGACACGATGGACGTGGTGGGAAAGTAGACGTGCGTCAGCACGCTGCCTGATTCATATAGCACCTCGCCGAGCGGCATCTGCACCCATTCGAGCTGCGGCAGCCACCGCTCCCTTTCGGCGGACGGCAGCGCGGCAATCAGTTGGTTGAGCGTGGGTTCTGGGTTCGGGGCCATGAGTTGTGTTTCAGATGGCGTCGGTTCGCTGGTGGCCACGGCAGCGTTGCACGCAGTGCGCGGCGAGTATGGCAGTCGCCGCCTCGCATGTATGTTCGATAGCGTACAGATGGCCGAGCCCTTCGGCCTCGTCAAGCGTGATGAGACTTTTTTGCCAAAAGGGCGCTTATGTTCGGCAACGCACGGACGGCCACCCGGCCTGCGTTCATCCTGTCACATCAGTTGGGTGATCGGAGGGCCTGTCCATGCAACTTGCCGAGCACGAAACGCTGCTGGTTCACGGCCCTGGCCAGGCCGCGAACGCCACCACCCCGCCGGCTGATGCCCTGGCCATGGCATGGCCGGAGATCGGTGCCGTGCTGTCGCCCCTCGTGGGGGAGCGCGGGGCGGCGGCGCTGTACGTGCGTGCCGTCCAGCTGCTGCAGTCGAGCACCGAGGCTGGGAGCAGCAGCCTGTTGCAGACCGTGCGGGAGCTGCTGGTTCCGCTGATAGGCCCGGGGCTCACCGTGCGCCTGCTTCACCCCCTTGAGGCGATTGCTTTCGCGAGAGAGGGGGCGCGTCGCTCGGGGACCATCAAAACCGGTGAACCCTTGCCGTGAACGGGGCGATCGACGGCGACAAGCTCGCGGCGACGCGTGCCTCCCACGAGCTGACGCTGCTGTATGCCAAGGTCGATGCCGCGCGCAAGCTGCTGGCCGGCCTGCAGCGAGACCTGCGCGACGCGCAAGGCCAGCTCGGCAGCAGCCATGTGGCCCAGCTGCTGGAGGCCAACGAACACCTGGTGCTCGCCATGCTGCAGGCGCAGGCCGATGCCGAAAGCACTGCCCGCATGCTCAAGCAAGTGTCGCGTTCCGCCGAGCTCGACACCTTGACCGAGCTGCCCAACCGCGGGCTGATGCTCGACCGCTTCAGCCGTGCTGCCGCCGATGCCCGGCGGCAGGGCACCTGCCTGGCGCTGCTGTTCCTGGACCTCGACAACTTCAAGCAGGTCAACGACGGGCTGGGCCACGCGCTGGGTGACGAGGTGCTGAAGAAGACGGCGCAGCGCCTCACCGCCTCCGTGCGCGAAGGCGACACGGTGAGCCGGCATGGGGGCGATGAGTTCCTGGTCCTGCTGAACGAGGTGCCGCAGGCCTCCGACGCCGCGCAGATCGCCACCCACATGGCCACCGCCCTGGCGCAGCCGATCCACGTTTTCGGCCACGAGATATTTCTCACCGCGAGCATCGGCATCAGCATCTTTCCCGACGACGGGGACGATCTCGACACGCTGATCCAGCGCGCCGACGCTGCGATGTACCGCACCAAGAACCACGGCCGCGGGGGTTACGCCTTCCACGGCCAGCTGCCTGTCGAGGGCGTGCTGGTGGATCGCGCGAACCCGGTGCAGCCCTTGCCCAGCCCGTCAGCGCTGGCCGAGCACCGGCGCCGGCATGGCGAGCTGCGCGAAACCAACGAGCGGCTGCTGCAGGCGGCGATCGACGCGCAGCAGCTGCAGGTGGCCGCGCAGCAAGGCCACCGCAAGCAGACCGAGTTCCTGGCGGTGCTGGCGCATGAACTGAGCAACCCGCTGGCAACCATTCGCGCTGCCAGCGAGCTGCTGGGCCGTGTCAGCGGGGACGAGCTGGGCCGCATGCAGGCCATGATCAAGCGGCAGGTGACGCACATGGCGCGGCTGGTGAGTGACCTGCTCGACATGTCGCGCGTCGCCACAGGCAAGCTCAGGCTGGAGTGCCGGGTCATCGACATGGCAGACGTCATCGACGCGGCGCTCGGTAGTTTTCGCTCGGCCATCCAGGTGCGCCAGCATCGGCTCGCGGTTTCGCTGCCGCCGGGCCGGGTCGAGCTGAATGGCGATGCGGTGCGCCTGGCGCAGGTCGTCAACAACCTGCTGGACAACGCCTCGAAGTACACGCCGAACGGCGGCGACATCGGCGTGTCGCTCGTGGTGGAGGGTGGGCAGCTCGTGCTGGCCGTGTCCGACAACGGCATCGGCATCACCGCGGCCGCCTTGCCTCACATCTTCGACGCCTTCGTGCAGGAGTCGCACGCCGTCGGCTTCAACGGCATGGGACTGGGCATCGGGCTGTCGGTGGTGCGCGAACTCATCGAAGCGCACGGCGGAACCGTGGTCGCCACGAGCGCCGGCATCGGCCTTGGCAGCCGGTTCATCGTCACGCTGCCGACCACGGTGCCAGCAGCGCGTGCACTTGCCGGCCACTGAGCGGCGAGGTGGCTTCAGGCCGGCAGCGGCGCCTGGCTGTCGTGCGACTCGCGCGGCAGCGTCACGGTGAAACAGGTCTTCTGCCCAGCCGGCGACGTGACCTCGATGTGCCCGCCGTGCGAATGCACGATCTGCTGCACGATGAAGAGGCCGAGCCCCAGGCCCTGGGTGCGGCTGGATTTGCGGCCGCCGCTGCGGAACGGGTCGAAGATGTGCGGCAGCAGTTCTTCGGCGATGTGGCCCTCGTTTGCCACCGAGAGCCGCACGGTCCGGGCCTCGGTGCCGTCGAGCCGCACTTCGACCGTCGCCTTGGGCACGCCGTGGTGCAGCGCGTTGCCGATCAGGTTCGACGCCACCTGCACCAGGCGGTCTTCGTCCCACACGCCGGTGAGCGTGCCTGAGCGAATGAGTTCGATGTGGCCTTCTGGGTGGATGGCCTGCTGCTCCTGGATCACCGCCTGTAGCAGCGCGGCCAGGTCGACTTTCTGGCAATGGATGGGAATGCCTTCGCCCAGGCGTGAACGCGTGAGGTCGAGCACGTCTTCGATCATGCGGCTCATCCAGGTGGCGCTGCGGGTAAGGCGGGCGCCGATCTTCTGCATCGGTTCGTCGGCGTGGTGTTCCAGCAGCTTGGCGCACATCACGATCGCGCTCAGCGGGCTGCGCAGGTCGTGGCCCAGCACGCCGGTGAACATCTCGCTCACGCGCAGGGCCTCGGCGCGCTCTTCCAGCTCGTGGGCGAGCTGCTGCTTCTGCCGGTAGAGCTGGAAGAACACCGACGCCTTGCTGCGGAGCACGTGCGGCTCGATGGGCTTGAAGAGAAAGTCAACCGCACCGGTTTCGTAGCCCTTGAACTGGCGCTGCCAGTCGCTGCTGCCGGCCGTCACGAAGATGATGGGCACGTCGCGCGTGCGGGCCACGCCGCGCATGGTCTCGGCGAGCTGGAAGCCGTCCATCTCGGGCATCTGCACGTCGATGAGCGCGAGCGCCACGTCGTGCACCAGCAGGGCTTCGAGCGCTTCGGGCCCGGAGCGCGCCTGCAGCACCTCGACATCGGGGTGGCGCAGCAGCGCTTCGAGCGCGCGCAGGTTCTCGGGCAGGTCGTCGACGATCAGGCACTTCACCTTCGACGGCGGCGGCTGGCTGGTGATGCGGGTGTCAGTGCTCATGGGGAACCTCCATGCTTCAAGGCTTGCAACAGATCGGCGATCCGTTCGAGAGGCAAGACGAAATCGACGGGGCTGCGTCTGCGCGCGGCTTCCGGCATCAGGGGAACGGGGGCGGTCTCGGGGTCTTGCACCACGGTGCGGCCGCCTCGGCGGTGAACGGCGGCCAGGCCGGCCGCGCCGTCTGCGCTCGCGCCGGTGAGCATGATGCCCAGCAGCCGTTCGCGGTAGACGTCGGCAGCGGTTTCGAACAGCACGTCGATCGACGGCCGCGAGAAGTTCACCGGCTCGTCGACCGACAGCGCGAGGCTCGGCCCGGCGTCGACCAGCAGGTGGTAGTCGGCCGGGGCGAAGTAGACGTGGCCGGGTTGGATGAGCTCCTTGTCCTGCGCCTCCTGGACGGGCAGGGCGCACTTGGGCGCAAAGATCTCGACCAGCAGGCTGGGCCGGTCGCGCGGCAGGTGCAGCACCACCAGCACTGCGGCGGGCAGCTCCTTGGGCAGCGCCGGCAGCAGCACCGACAGTGCTTCGATGCCGCCCGCCGAGGCGCCGATCACGATGGCGCTGACGCGGCCCTGAAGGGCGTGGAAGCTGCTCATGCGTCCCCCTTGCGCTGAAAGATCTTGTCTTGCGGAACGAAGTCGACGAAGTCGTCGCGGTGCTTCGAGAACCGCATCGATTCCTTGGCCCCCAACCCGAGAAAGCCCCTGCGGCACAGCGCTCCGCTGAAGAGGCCGAGCGCGCGGTCTTGCAGCACCCGGTCGAAGTAGATCAGCACGTTGCGGCACGACACCAGGTGCACCTCGGCGAAGACGCTGTCGGTGGCCAGGCTGTGGTCGGAGAACACGATGTGCTTCTTCAGCGACTTGTCGAACACCGCCCGCCCATAGGCCGCGGTGTAGTGCTCCGAGAGCGAGCTGCGCGCCCCCGAGCGCTGGTGGTTGCGGGTGAAGTTGGCCACGTCGCCCAGCGCATAGACGCCGTTCTCGGCGCGCTTGAGCGCGTCGATGTTGATGTCGGTGGCGTAGATCAGCGTGCGATCGAGCAGGCCTTCTTCGCGCAGCAGGACGGCCAGCGAATACACCTCTTCGCCGGCGCTGCAGCCGGCCACCCAGACCTTGAGCGAGGGGTAGGTGCGCAGCAGCGGCACCACCTCGTCGCGCAGGGCCTTGTAGTAGCCCGGGTCGCGGAACATCTCGCTCACCTGCACCGTCAGGTAGTCGAGCATGGCTGGGAAGATGGCCGGCTCGTGCAGCAGCCGGTGCTGCAGCTGCGAGAGTGTCTCGCAGCCGAAGCGGATCATCGCGGTGCCCATGCGCCGTTTGAGCGACGCCGCTGCGTAGCCGCGGAAGTCGTAGTGGAACTTGAGGTAGATGGCCTCGACCAGCAGCCGCAGCTCGATGTCTGCGATGTCGGTGCTCCGGTGAGTGGTGGTGGCGACCGTCTGCATGCCGGCCTACTTGGGCATCCACACCCGCACCAGCGAGAGGAGCTTCTCCACGTCGAGCGGCTTGGGGATGTAGTCGTTGGCGCCGGCGGCGAGGCACCGCTCCTGGTCGTCGCGCATGGCCTTGGCGGTCAGCGCAATGATGGGCAGCTTCTTCCACACCGGCTGCTTGCGGATCTCGCGCATGGCGGTGAGGCCGTCCATCTCCGGCATCATCATGTCCATCAGCACGAGGTCGATCGCGGTGTCGGACTCAGTGCGGCTGCGGTCCAGCGCTTCGAGCGCTTCGCGGCCGTTGCGTGCGAGAACCACCTTCGCGCCTTTGGGCTCGAGCACGCTGGTGAGCGCAAAGACGTTGCGCACGTCGTCTTCGACCACCAGGATGCGCCGGCCTTCGAGCGTGCCGTCGCGGTCGCGCGCCATCTTCAGCATCTGCTGCATCTGCGCCGGCAGCGCCGATTCCACCTGGTGCAGGAAGAGCGTCACCTCGTCGAGCAGGCGCTCGGGCGAGCGGGCGTCCTTGATGATGATCGACTTGGAGAAGCGCCGGAGCTGCTGCTCTTCGGCCGGCGTGAGCGAGCGGCCGGTGTAGACGATCACGGGAGGGAAGGACACCTCGTCTTGCTCGGACATGCGCTTGAGCAGCTCGTAGCCGGTGAGGTCGGGCAGGCTCAGGTCCATGATCATGCAGTCGAAGGTGGTGTCCTTCAGCTCGGCCAGCGCCTCGGCGCCGGTCTCGACTGCGGTGATCAGCACGCTCTCGCTGTGCAGCAGCTGGCGGATGCTTTCACGCTGGCGCGCATCGTCTTCGACCACCAGAACATGCCGCATGCTCTGCGAGAACTTGGCTTCCAGACGCTGCAGCGCCTCGACCACCTGCGTGCGCTTCACCGGCTTCAGGTCATAGCCCAGCGCGCCGCGTTCGAGCGCCTCTTGAGCATGGTCGGCCACCGACAGGATGTGAACCGGAATGTGCCGCGTGTGGGTGTTGTGCTTGAGCTGGTCGAGCACGCCCAGGCCCGAGTGGTCGGGCAGGTTCACGTCGAGCAGGATGGCGCGCGGGTGGTAGAGCGCGGCGGCGGCCAGGCCGTCGTTCGCGGTGTGCGTGACGACGCACAGGAAGTTCATCTCGCGTGCCAGGTCGCGCAGGATCGCGGCGAAGCGCGGGTCGTCTTCGATCACCAGCACCAGCCGCGAATTCGGCGTCACGCGCTCGCGGTCGTCTTCCATCTCGATGGGGCGCATAGCTGGTGTGGCCGGGCCGCTCGCCTTGAAGACCTGCTCTTCGCGGTGCGGCGGCGCGGCGGTTTCGCCGCTTCGGTGCGGCCCCGGGCGCGGCAGCACGTCTTGCGGGCGGTGGCTGTACGACAAGGGCAGGGTCAGCGTGAACGTGCTGCCTGCTCCGGGCTCGCTCTGCACGGTGATGTCGCCGCCGAGCAGCTGCGCCAGGTCGCGCGAGATCGACAGCCCGAGCCCCGTGCCGCCGTACTTGCGGTGCGTGCTGCCGTCGGCCTGGCGAAAGGCCTCGAAGATCAGCTCCTGCTGGTGCTGCGCAATGCCGATGCCGGTGTCGCGCACCGCGAACGAGACGACTCCCGGTTCGGGCTGGGACACCTTCAGCGACACCTCGCCCCGGGTGGTGAACTTGAGTGCGTTCGACAGCAGGTTTTTCAGGATCTGGCCGAGCCGCTGGCCGTCGGTCTCGATGCGTTCGGGCGTGCCGGCTTCCACACTGGCGTTCAGGGCCAGGCCCCTCTGCTGCGCGAGCGGCGTCATGGTCTCTACCAGCATCTGCACCGTCGGCGCGATGGCAATCGCTTCGGCGTTGACCTCGACCTTGCCGGCCTCGATCTTCGACAGGTCGAGGATGTCGTTGATCAGCACCAGCAGGTCGTTGCCGGCGCCCGAGATGGTCTGCGCGAAGCGCACCTGCTCTTCGGTGAGATTGCCGCCCGGGTTGTCGGCCAGCAGTTTGGCGAGGATGAGCGTGGAGTTGAGCGGCGTGCGCAGCTCGTGGCTCATGTTGGCGAGGAACTCGGTCTTGTAGCGGTTGGCGCGTTCCAGCTCCTCGGCGCGCTCGGTGAGCACCGTCTGGGCCTGGGCCAGCGCGTCCTTCTGGCTTTCGAGCAGGTGGGTCTGCTCTTCGAGGTGCGAGTTGGTCTGCTCGAGTTCGGCTTGCTGCGCTTCCATCTGCGCCTGCGATTCCTTCAACGCGCGTTCCTGCTCTTCGAGTTCTTCATTGCTGACGCGCAGCTCTTCCTGTTGCGTCTGCAGCTCTTCGGCCTGGCGCTGGGTCTCTTCGAGCAGGGCTTCGAGCCGCGTGCGGTCTTTCGAGGCGAGCACTGCAATGCCCAGCGCTTCGGACGCGCGCGCCAGCAGCTCCTGGTCGGCAGCGCTCACCTTGCGCAGGAAGCCGAGTTCGATCACGGCGTGCACCACGCCTTCGGCCGTGGCGGGCGCGAGCAGCAGCTCCTTGGGCTTGCCGCGGCCCAGGCCGGAGTTGATGGGCAGGTAGCCCTCGGGCACGTCGCGCACATGCAGCGGCTTGTTCTGCTTGGCCACCTGGCCGAGCAGGCCGTGGCCGGGCTGGATCACACTGTCTTGCACCGCATAGCCGGCGAAGCGGCTGAAGTTGCCCTCTTCGTCGACCATGTAGACCGCGCCGACCTGCGCGTCGAGGTAGTCGGCCAGGAAGGCCAGCACGTTGTCGCCGAGCACGTCGAGCCGCTGCTCGCCCTGGATGCGCGCGGTGAGACCGGCGTGGCCGGCGCGCAGCCAGATCTGCTGCTCGCGCTGCCTGTGGTCGCGCACGGCGAGCAGGGCGGCCGTTGCGATCAGGAAGAGCAGCAGCGCCGACCCGATCCAGGTAACGCGGTACGAGAAATCGACCGACTGCTGCCATTCGGTCTGGCGTGCGTTGAGCGTGGCGCGTTCTTCACGCTCGATGTCGGCCAGCAGCGCGCGGATGCTGTCCATCGCCGCCTTGCCGCGGTCGGTGCGCACGACGGCGCGTGCGGCCTCGGGGTTGCCGGCGCGGCGGGTCTCGATGGTCTGGCCCAGCTCGGCGATCAGGTCCGCGACCAGGCGCTCGACGGAATCGAGCCGCTGCTGCTGCGAAGGGTTGCCCGATGTCAACTCGCGCACGCTTTTCAACTTGCCCGGCAGCGATGACTTCGCGGTGTTGTAGGGCTCCAGGTACTGCTCGTTGCCGGTCAGCAGGTAGCCGCGCTGGCCGGTCTCGGCGTCTTTCACGCTGGAGAGCAGGCCTTGCAGCTGCTCGACCAGCTCGAAGGTGTGGCTGACCAGCGCCGCGGCCTGCGCCCTCGACTGCAGCGAGCCATAGGAGAAGAACGCGATCAGCACGACGGCCAGCACGGCCACCACGAAGCTCGCCATCATCGACGCGGGCAGGGGCGGTGCGAAGCGTGCGCCGCGGCCGGCGGCGGGCTGCAATGGCAACGACATGGGGTGGACGCTCATCGCGTCCGCGCGGTCTCCACCGCCAGCGCGATGATTCTTTCGATCTCTTCGAAGCTGCCGGGCTTGACGAGGTGGTGGTCGAAGCCGGCGGCGCGCGATTCGTCGCGGTCGCGCGCGTTGCCCCAGCCGGTCAGCGCCACGAGCGAGATGCCGCGGCCCCAGGGCGCCTGGCGAATGCGGCGTGCCGTCTCGTGGCCGTTCATGCGCGGCATGCCGATGTCGAGAAAGATCACGTCGGGCTCGAAGGCGGGCGCCACGGCCAGCGCATCGACACCGTCGTTCGCGACCTGCACCTCGTGGCCCATCAGCTCCAGCAGCTCGGCCATGCTGCTGGCGGCGTCTTCGTTGTCGTCGACCACCATCACCTTGCTGCGGGCGGTACGCGCGTCGTGGCTGGCGGCCATGCCGGTTTGCTGGGGCGAGGCGGCAGGTTCGGCCAGCGGCAGACGCACGCTGAACTCGCTGCCCAGGCCGGGGCCGTCGCTGCGCAGCGTGACTTCGCCCTGGTGCAATTCGACCAGCCCTTTCGCCAGCGAGAGGCCGACGCCCAGCCCGCCGGCGGCGCGCCGCCCCGTGCCGGCAGCGTGCGTGAACATGTCGAACACGGCGGACTGGGCTTCGGGCGCGATGCCGACGCCGTTGTCCGCCACACGCACCGTGGCGTGGTCGCCTTCGACCTCGGCGCTGAGGCGAATCGCCCCGTGGGCCGGGGTGAACTTCACCGCGTTGTTGAGCAGGTTGGAGAACACCTGCGCCAGGCGCGTCGGGTCGCCGTTGACGACGATGCGTTCGGCGGGGAGGTCGACGTCGAGTTGGTGCGAAGCCTGGGCCGCCAGCGGCCGCACGGTCTCCACTGCGAGCTGCATCGTCTGCGCGAGGTCGACGCGTTCGAGCCGCAACTCGACCTTGCCGCGGCTCAGGCGGCTCGCGTCCATCAGGTCGTCGACCAGCCTCACCATGTGGGTCAGTTGCCGCTCCATCAGGTTGCAGGCCGGGTTCACCAGCTCCGGCTTGCTCTTGGCCAGGCGGATGATCTCGAGCCCGTTGCGCAGCGGCGCCAAGGGGTTGCGCAGCTCGTGGGCAAGGGTGGCCAGGAACTCGTCCTTGCGGCGCTCGCTCAGCCGCAGGGCCTCTTCGGCCTGCTTGCGCTCGAGCACGATGGCGCTGGTGGCCGCTGCGAGCCCCATGGCCGCCCGCGGGGGCGCAGCCACGCCATCGACGCGGCGCCGGTCGGCGATGCGCCTGTCAGCCTGAACCCTGGGTTCGTGGGGCGTGTTCGTCGTCACGTCAGGTCAAGTCAGGTCACGACGAGGCCGCGGCACGCCGCCTTTCCACCGATTCCACGCGCAGAAGGTGGCGGTACTTGGTGACCGTGCGGCGCGCGACCACGAAGCCCTGCTGGGCCAATTGGCGGGTGATCTCGGCGTCGGACAAGGGGGCGCCGGTGCGCTCGTTGTCGAGCATGTCCTTGATGAGCCCGCGGATGGCGGTGCCCGAGAAGGCGCTGCCGCTGGTGGCCGTCATCGCGCGCGAGAAGAAGTATTTCAGCTCGAACACGCCGAGCGGCGTGGCCATGAACTTGTTGTTGGTGACGCGCGAGACGGTGGACTCGTGCACGCCGATCTCGTTGGCGATCTCGCGCAGGCCCATCGGCTTCATGGCCAGCGGCCCGTAGTCGAAGAACTGGTGCTGGCGCTTCACGATGGCCTGCGCCACGCCGAGGATGGTGGCGAAGCGCTGCTCCACGTTGCGCAGCGTCCAGCGGGCCTCGCGCAACTGCGTGGCCAGTTCGGGGTGCGCGGCCTGCTGGTGGCGCTGGAACATCTCGGCATACACCTTGTGCAGGCGCACCTTGGGCACGATGGCGGGGTTGAGCGACACGGCCCAGGTGTTGCGCACCTTCTTCACCATCACGTCGGGCGTGATGTAGCGGATGTCGGCCGCACCGAAGCGCCAGCCCGGCCGCGGGTCGAAGCGGCGGATGCGCGCGCAGGCGGCGGCCACCGCATCCACCGGGCGGCGCACCAGGCGAGCGAGCGTTTGAACGTCTTTGTTGGCGATGCTCTCCAGCCGCTCGGAGATCAGCAGCCGCGCCAGCTCGCGCTCGTCGGGCGAATCGATGCTGTCGAGCTGCAGCAGCAGGCACTCGACGACGCTGCGCGCGCCCACGCCGGCGGGCTCCAGCGACTGCACGCGCTTGAGTGCGATCTGCAGCTCTTCTTGCGTGGCGGGCGGCTGCACGTCGATCACGGCGATGAGTTCTTCGAGATCGTCGAGCCGCAGGTAGCCGTCATCGTCGAGCGACTCGACCACGGCCTCGGCGAGCAGCATGTCGCGCGGCGAGAGCGGCATCACGTGGAGCTGGCCGAACAGGTGCTCGCTGAGCGATGTCTCGGCGGCCACGCGGTTCATCGGCGAGGTGTCGGGGTCTTCGCTGCGCGGGCCGTCGGAGGGGCCGGCGGTCTGCCAGTTGTCGTGCTCGTTGTCGTAGGCCGCTTCGGTGAGCGGCACGGCGTTGAGCATCTCGCCATCCAGCGCGGGCTCGGGGTCGGTATCGGCAGCGGCCAGCGGCGCCTCGCCGGAGGCGACGGCCTCGGCGGGCTCGTCGAGCGTGTCTTCGTCGGTGGTGTCGAGGAAGGGGTTGTTGTCCATCACCGCCTGCACTTCCTGCGCAAACTCGAGAGAAGACAACTGGAGCAGACGCACGGCTTGCTGCAAGCGCGGCGACAGCCCCTGCTGTTGGCGTTGCTCGGTGTGCAAGTGCAGCGATGTCATTGAACCGGTCCGTTGAGAAGCTCGAAATCGGAGGGTTCAATGCAACGGCCATGCCGACCGGGCAGCAAGCGAGGGCGCATCGGCCGCGAGGCCGCATGTTTGCTGGCTGTGCGCGGCAGAGGCGGGGTGCGCCATACGCGTATCCGCATGTACTTGCCAGACAGCTTTGCCGATGGCGTGCAGCTTTTACCGCAAGCGAGGCGCAGCTTGCAGCCGGGGCCGGCGCGTGATCGCAATCGCGATCATTCGGCGCCGATGCTCCCCGTCACCGGCAGCACGATGCCGCTGATGTAGCCCGAGCACACCGGCGACGCGAGGAACACATACGCCGGCGACAGCTCTTCGGGCTGTGCTGCGCGCTTCATGTCGGTCTGCTTGCCGAACTGCGCCACCTTGTCGGCGGGCGAGTCGGCCGGGTTCAGCGGCGTCCACACCGGCCCGGGGGCCACGGCGTTGACGCGGATGCCCTTGTCGATGAGGTTGCTGGCGAGCGCCTTGGTGAAGGCATGGATCGCGCCCTTGGTGGTGGAGTAGTCGAGCAGCTTCGCGCTGCCTTCGAGCCCCGTCACCGAGCCGGTGTTGATGATCGACGAGCCCCTGACCAGGTGAGGCAGCGCGGCCCGCGCCATGTGAAAGTAGCCGTAGACGTTGGTGCGCAGCGTTTCGTCGAAGCGCTCGTCGGTGATGTCGCTCAGCGAATCGGCGTGCTCCTGGAAGGCGGCGTTGTTCACCAGGACGTCGAGCTTGCCGAACACCTGCACCGTTTTCTCGACGGCCTCTTTGCAGAACGCCGCGTCTTTCACGTCGCCCTGGATCAGCACGCAGCTGCGGCCTTCGGCCTCCACGTGGCGCAGCGTTTCTTCGGCATCGCTGTCTTCGTTCAGGTAGACGATGCCGATGTCGGCACCCTCGCGTGCAAAGAGAACCGCCACCGCGCGGCCGATGCCGGAGTCGCCGCCGGTGATCAGCGCCACCATGCCTTGCAGCTTGCGGCTGCCTTCGTAGTCAGGCGCCAGGAACCGCGGCTTCAGCTGGAGTTCGGACTCGAGCCCGGGCTTCTCGATGTGCTGCGCGGGCAGGTCGCCCGGCTGCGGGCGGGCGCCGGCCTGCACGGGCTTCTTCGGCGAGGGCGCGCTGACGGCGTCGTTCGATGGCTTGGCCTCGTCGCGGGCGTCTTGCTCGCGCTGGATCCGGCGCTGCTTGTCGCCGGTGGCGTCGACCGCCGAGCGGGCGCTTGCGCGGTCTTTTTCGGGGTTGGGCGGGGTGCGTTCGCTCATTCGGGTCACCTCCGAGCATCAGGCCTTGCGCCGGGGCGTTTCCGGCTCGGCCGCTGGTTGGGGTTTGCGTGGCTGCGCGTCGGCAGGCTGGGGCTGGGTCTGCCCGGCCTCGGCGAACTCGCGCTCCGATTTGTCGGGCACGCCATTGCGGTTTTGGTCGACACGGTCTTCCGCTTGATCGGTGCCAATACCTTGCGAATGTGTCATTCGGTATCTCCGCCTGAAGTGGAAAAACTTACCCGGTTTACCTGCTGAATTTGCCTGCGGGCCGGCAACTTCGTGTCAGACGATTCCCACATGCAAATCGGCCGGTCCTGACGCTGGCTTTTGCCGGCAGCGGGCAAGATGCAGGCATTGGTTCAACGGTTCGGCAAGAAAGAAAAAACATATCCGCGGCCACTGCCCCACCAGGCGAAGCACGCGGGAAAAGGAGACTGCAGAGGCAGGCGCCACCCGCTTGCCACTTTCTACTCATGCAGATGACTGGAGCAAACGGAATGCCACACGTCCTGGTAATTGACGACGACAGCGACTCAGCCGAGAGCATGGCGATGCTGGTTTCAACCGAAGGCTTCACGGTGGCGACCGCAGGGTCGTTGCGCGACGCCCGAAGACAGATGGCGCTGCAGGCGCCCGATCTGGTGCTGCTCGACTTGATGCTGCCTGATGGAAATGGTCTCGAGCTGCTGGAGGACACACGCTCCATGCCGCACACCGAGGTGGTGTTGATCACCGGGCACGCCAGCCTGGACACGTCGATCCAGGCCTTGCGACGAGGGGCGGCCGACTATCTCGTCAAGCCGGTCAGCATGAAACAGCTGCAGGTTCTGCTGGCCCGCATGAGCCTGCCGTGCCCCTTGCCCGACGAGATCAAAGAACTCGAAGCCAAGCTCGAAACCGAAGGCCACTTCGGATCTCTGTGGGGCCGCGCACCGGCCATGCGCCATGTGTATGAGCAGATCATGCGGGTGTCTTGCACCAACGTCACGGTGTTCGTCACCGGCGAGAGCGGTACCGGCAAGGAGATCGTGGCCCGCACCGTGCACGACCTGAGCCGCCGCCGTTCAAGGCCGTTCCTGGCCGTCAACTGCGGAGCGATTTCTCCGCACCTGATGGAGAGCGAAATCTTCGGCCACGAGAAGGGCAGCTTCACCGGCGCCGATCGCCAGCACCAGGGCTTCTTCGAGCGTGCCAGCGGCGGCACCTTGTTCCTGGACGAAATCACCGAGATGCCGCTCGACCTGCAAGTCAAGCTGCTGCGCGTGCTGGAGACCGGCACCTTCATGCGCGTGGGCTCCACCACCGTGCAGCAGACCGACGTGCGCCTCGTGGCTGCCACCAACCGCGACCCGCTCGGCGCGGTGAAGGCCGGCCGCCTGCGCGAAGACTTGTTCTACCGGCTCAACGTGTTCCCGATCTGCCTCTCGCCGCTGCGCGAGCGCGCCGAAGACATCCCGCTGCTGGCCCAGCACTTCCTCGACCAGATCTCGCAGCGCGAGGGCCAGAAGAAGCACTTCGCGCCGGTTGCGCTGCAACGCCTGGCGGCGTGCCGCTGGCAAGGCAACGTGCGCGAGCTGCGCAATGTGGTGTACCGCGCTTATGTGATGGCCAGCGACACGCTGATCCACGATGCGTGCGTGCCTGTCGAGCCTGCTGCCGAAGGTGGCGGTGTCGTCAGCATGACGAGCACCTCGTCGAACGTGCCGGCCATCGTCATCGAGGTTGGAACGGCGCTTGCCGAGATCGAACGTCGGGTCACGCTCGCGACGCTGGAGCATCTGGGTCGCCACAAAGAGAAGACCGCGGCAACGCTGGGCATCAGCCTGAAGACGCTCTACAACCGTCTGAAGGAATACGCGGCGCTGGACGCTGAAC
>Ga0307515_10007664_pt1 | contig 21277 bp, 17 predicted proteins | sample 17_EM_MG_FD_194513 | JGI IMG/M metagenome (GOLD analysis project Ga0307515, IMG submission 194513) | Populus trichocarpa ectomycorrhiza microbial communities from riparian zone in the Pacific Northwest, United States - 17_EM | ecosystem: Host-associated > Plants > Roots > Unclassified | place...
TCAGGTTCGAGTTCTATTAGTGGCGGTGGTGGGGCTGAAACTGAGGCTGGACTAAAGGAGTGTGAAGATGATGCAAATAGGTTCTTGCCGTAGCTTAGTTAGCTTATTTAAAATATTAGTTATAAATATATATATATAGCTAGCAATTTAATCTTGTTACTAATTAAATATGATATTAATCAATTCAGGATTGTAAGCTAATGTTATTTATATTAGGATAGTGGCTGTTTGGTAATTTGATGAATGTTGTTGAGAATAGAAATCAGGAAATAAAAAAATAAATAACAAAAGACAAGCTAGAAGTTGTTTGAAGGAGAGGAATCCAGTAGGCGAGGGGCACCTGTCAAACATTAGCCATCAAACATCCACCACTTGAGTTCTGGCCTGCGTTGACGAGATGCTTGCTTGCCTTCAAAGCTCCGGAGTAGCGGTACAGCAGTTAAACAGCAATTGTTAAAACTTAAAACGAGCGGTATGAAATCCGACCCGATTTTAGAGGTGAATCCGATGCTCCATTGATTAAGCATCCGACATTCATTGTATTTTAAATTAAGCTGTATGCGAGACAACCCGATCAAACTCAATTTACTTGGGGATTTAATTAGTTACCCGATCAACCCTGTCATATCTTGATCTAATTTATATAAAAAAAACTTGAAATGTGCTGTTTTGAATGCTTCGAATTAACTTAAGTTAATTTATCTACCCCATGGTTTATATTTTAGATCTAGGGTGAGTTTACTAATTTATTTTTAATTAAAACAATGATGTTTCAAGGGTGAAAACTAATTTTTTTTTTTAAATTAACATGGGTGTCCGGGTTAACTTGTGTGCACTCGACTAATCTCACGGACCCTGAAGTTAACGACCATGTAAACCTCCAGTGGCCCTGAGGTTTGTGAGACTCGAATTGGTGATATCTGGGGAGCAAACTCCAGAGCTTGATCAGTTGAGCTACATCAATCAATGTTAACTAATTGCTTTTTTAATCTCATGAGAGGACCGCTTGGATTTGTTACGGTGAATTTGTTATTTTCTAGTCCATATCTTGATATTTAGTATCGTGGTGAAGAATATTTTTTAAAATAATTTTTTATTTTAAAATGTATTAAAATATATTTTTATATTATTAATATAAACACATCAAAAATATCATAAAACATTAAGAAGAATATTATTTAAAAACATTTTTTAAAACTAAAAAATACTCTAAAAAAACAGCAAAACGTAGAATTTTAGTAGAAGCAGGAGCCGTGAAAAAATCAAGAAGTAAATCATATTACTTTGTCCCAATTATAAAGTGGAATGTTTAATTTTATATATCATCCATCGCCTTCGTTGACAAAGCTATAAGATTGAGAGCAAACATTAATGGGTTAATAAATATGATAATATTCCTCGGATCCACAATGGCGTCAGAAAGTGGCAACCGCGAAATTGAGTGCAGCAATACATGTGTCCCATCCCAAGGCTTGTACAAGATAAGTAGAGAACTGTCTTGTCATCGAACGAAGAAGGAGGAGCCATTGTGTTGGAGGCTGGAGGATGAGAGAGATTGCAAGTGCTCGTACTACGTCAGGCCATAAATATTGAAAACTTTGGTTACTACTTACTAGTGCCATGATTTTAATAATTTGATTCAGTTGTTTTTTTGTTTTAAAGAAAGGTTATGATTATACTTGAATACAAATAATCCTTAATTTAAATTATTTTTTCACATCACATTGAGTTAAAATTCTGATTTATTTAAAAATTAAATTAAAAGATTCAACTCTTAACTTGCATATTATAACTTATACTGTATTTAAAAAATAAATAAAAAACTGCTTCGGGTGGGTTTCATCAAGTATATTTCTACTTAAAATTAATTTAATCTATTTTTATCGTAAATTATTAATAAAAATAAAAATTTATTGACATGCAATCTCATTAAAAAATACGAATAATTAACAAAAGGGGCGAAGGATGTATTAATTTCTTATTGTTTGCGGCCATGGTAACGATAGAGTCAACAAACCCACTAACTGACCTATGAACAAGAAATTAATGGCCACTAAAATAATCTCCTTAAGATATGATTAAATATTCACTAAATAAATGTTCACGTAAAGAACCTCATTTATATAGAAATATGCGATCATCCTCTTTCCTGTCTTTACCTAATAAAGATGGTGTTGGTCCACAATATGGTAATTAATTAAAGGCAATATTTCTTATATATATATATTCCATGAAATGAACCGTTTATTCCCTTTTACTTGGAGCCGTTCAATAAAATAAACCTCCACTCCATAAACCACAAAAAGTGATATTAAGTCTTTCAAGTATGGTATCTTTTGTTTTTTTATGTGTTTTGAAAATATATTTTAATTAATATAGTATTTTTCAATGCTTTTAATGTATTAATATAAGAAATATATTTTAATAATATATTTTTAAATAGAAAACACTTCATATTACAATACCTAACATACAACCATCTTTATTTTCTTGTGACTATAAGCCGTGGGATCATCTGCAGGGCACAATTTTCGCCAACTATAAACCATCCGCAGTCATGTATAAAAGTATTAACTTTATGTCAAATTATTGGATTCAATGAATGTATCTTTTAATTTTATAAACTATCATGAATATTTTAATATTTTTATGGGATTTGAGAATCGAGTAAAACATTAGAGGCTAATTTGTGTTTCTCCTTAAAAATTAATTTTAATTTTATGAATTATAATATATATTATAATATTTTTTTTCAGATTTATCAATAATTGATGGTTATATAACCACTAATCCTACATTACATGCAACAATACCTAGAGTTACTATTGAAAAAAAAATATAAAAGATCATTTAGCCATGTGGGTTCTTCATAGTAATTATGACCCATTACTTAGCCAATTTAACTCTTAATATAGGATTATTTAAGTCAATTGTTTTTTTTTGTTATTGGAATAAATAAATTGCCATGATTAAATAAAAATGAAGAGCCAAAAAAAAAAACAACAGCTGGGAATTGAACCCGACGTGAATCGAACACGCAACCTTCTGATCTGGAGTCAGACGCGCTACCATTGCGCCACGGATCCACTTGTTGTGTGCTTTAGGGATAAAGAATACTAAAACAATTTCTACGAGAGACAGAAGAACTGAAACGTAAAGCGGCCGTGTTAAGCGAGGGGGCAGGCATTTGTTTAGAAGAAAACAAAACCAAAACGGAGTTCGGGATTTAGTGCTGAGTTATGGTATATAATCAATCGAAGCTGAGTTGATTATGAAATTGAAACTGTTGATGCTCCTAAACCCTCTTGAAAATGGCAACAACATCATCAATTTCGACTCCGCAATTTCACTCTTTCTCTATCCAGGTAATTATTACTGATTATTATTATTCAATCTTAGTGCTAAATTTTCCCCATTTATAACATATAGTGTAGTGTACTTTGATGGTGTTTGATTATCTGATGATGTTATGTAGCCGCCGTCATCGTTATGGGCATCAAAACACCGGTTTTCTCCGAATGTAGTGAAACTCAGGAGGGATTTTGTCTTGTCTTTTTCACTACCCAATTGCAATCGAGTTTTGTTAATTAATCCAAAGTTTCGATTTAGAGCTGCAATTAATAATGATAATTCGGCGAATCCCGAAGACGAAGAGGTCGAGGAACAATGTATTCAAGACACGGGAAAAACAGTGGTCAACAAGAGTGAGAGTGAGAGTGGGACCTCTGCACTACTGGATTGGAAAAAAGACCCAATTTCCAAATTTCAGGGAATGATTACCACTCTCCCTCCTTTTGTTTTTGTGGTGAGTTTTCTAGTTTGTTTGAATCATCGAATTGCTCTATTGGGAAGCATGAATGTGTGTTTTTTTTTATAGTCTTGGAAATGCTTATATGTATTGGCAAAATGTGGAAATTTTGTTTTCGTGGTGAGTTTTCTAGTTTTATTGAATCATCGATGAATTCGAATTGCTCTCATTGGAAGCATGAATGTGTTGTGTTTTTTTATAGTCTTGGAAATGTTTCTATGTTTTTGCAAAATTTGAAAATTTTGTTTTTGTGGAAAGTTTTCTGTATTTATTGAATCGTTGACGAATACGGATTGCTCTCAATGGAAATGCTTATATGTTTTGGCAAAATTTGGATTTTTTTTTTGTGGTGAGTTCTCTTTATTTATTGAATCCTCAACGAATACGAATTGCTCTCAATGTAAGCATGATTGTGTTGTGTGTTTTTATAGTCTTGGAAATGCTTGTATGTTCTGGAAAAATGTGGATTTTTTACTGTTTCTTGCTGAGTAATAGGAACTGGGTAGGCATCTTGAATGAACTCAGCAGGCATTAACACGATATCTACCTTGTAACAGTTAAAATGTGAAACCAAAACTTCTGTTTGGATTTGTTGACTAGGTTAGCATTTTCAGGTTATTTGCTACTTTGAGTCTTTGATTATCTGCAAGTAGTTGTAATTTTTAATTGGAAGCGAGAATGGGTACGGCGTACTTCTAAACTTGATCGATCCATTGGCAATTCTTGTTTGCTGCTGTGATTTTTTGAGGATAGGTTGTTAGTCTGTCTTTGATGAAAAGATCATGTGATCATAAGGGGTATTTTGGCATTCTAAATATAGATTATTCTACTCTTGCTTTTTATTAATAGAGGATTCTTGATTTTATCAGATGAAAAGAGGTGCTGGAAGCAATTTTGTAATATGGCTATGTATTGCTACTGCATTTTTGGTTGTTTCTGTGAGAGTATACATGGTTAGGAAGTCAAGGCCAAGCCGTCCTGGCTCTGTAGCTGATCTTGTTAGACGTGGCCAGCTGAGATCGGATAGAAGAGGCATGTATGATTTCAATCCCCAATACTTTCTCCTATTGTCCTCTGCATTGTTTCTGTGCACATTGTTGAACGATTATTTTACTGTGGTTTGAATGTTACTTTCTATTCCTGAAGAAGGATTGCATGGTCTTTATTTGAAGAAACTAATTTGCTTCATCTCCCCTCCCCTCTTTTTTCTCAATTAGGTGTAAGAATCACATTTCATGCTAATCTTTAGTTATCACGTGCTGATTGAATGATAATAATGTGGTTTTAATGTGAAATCTCTTATACACAGATCAAGTCCTCTCAAATATGAGGATCCATTCAATAATCCATTGGTTAAAGTTGGCAAGAGCAATTCAACCATTGAGATATTTGGAAAGGTTTATCACTTAGCCCCAGTTACTCTAACGGAAGAGCAACAAGCCATCCATCAGAGAAGGAGATCGCGAGCATACCAGTGGAAAAGACCAACCATTTTCCTTAAAGAAGGGGATCCAGTACCTCCAGATGTTGACCCTGACACAGTCAGATGGATTCCTACAAATCATCCTTTTGCAACTACTGCTAGTGACATTGACGAAGACTTGGCTCAAAACAATGTATATCAAAAGCATGGTGTTCCATTCCGTATAAAAGCTGAGCATGAGGCACTACAAAGAAAACTAGAAGCACTACAAAATGTAAGCACTTCAAAGATTTGTGCATTTAATGCCTTGATAATTTACAAATAGAAAGGGAAGAACGTATTCTCTGCAATGAGAAGTGCACCCCCCAAAACAACTATTTAAGAAAACATGCTGCTTGGCCTATTCCTAATTTTGGAAAATTCTGAGGACCCCAAAGCACCAGGTTTTTGCCATGTTGTCCTTTTGCTTTTGACAGCTATTGTACATGTGCCATTATATGAAGCTAGCAGGAAATTAACTTAGCAGATCCATGCATATATCCCATTTCTGTATGGTCCTGCACTACTCTATAGCTTAATGTTTCTGATTTCGTTGCTGTATTTCCCCTCCGTGCTGCATGCTGCAGTTCCCTCTGAACTTTATTTTACTGTTTGTTTGCAGGAGCAAAAACTCAATAAATTAGTCATTGACACCGGAAATGCTAAAGAATTTGAGAGACCATTCAGGTTTAATCCAAAGTCAAATGAGCTTGTCGAACAGAACCCCTTTAATAGTCAATCTGGCGATTCTAAGCCTTCGCAATCAGATCGTGCCCCAAATCCTTTTAACAGCAGTTCATCCTCAGAGGAAATGCAGAAGCCCTAAACTACTCAATATTAATATCATTTGTCAAATATGTTTATTCTGCCACATACTATGGATTTTTTTAGTCTTACCATACAGATCTGGATATTTGCTTGAAATTGCCAGTGAAATTTTGATGTCAATTTACTGTAGTCCAGTTTGTTGTAAAAAACTTGAGGTTGGGTTGTGAATAGACCGGTAGGTCTGCATCCGACTTTATTTTGTTTACACATTCCCAACATAGAATGCTGACCTCACAGTCCTTATCTGGAAGCTCTGCTCCCAAAATTGGGCACTAGCAGCAATGAATGTTTATGTTTATTGACGTGGTGCATAGAAGCCAGATGGTCTCTGTAAATGTTGTAGTTGTGGTCTTTGGCTTGTAGCTTGCCATCAATTAGAAGATCTCATTGATTAATTTAAATGCCGGATTATTCATTTGCAAGTTCTAGTATTTAAACATTCCAATCTCAATATTTCTTTCATGCAAGACATCGCACAGCTGGGGGCGTTTCCTTTTTAAACCTAAAAAATGAATGCAAACTAATTAAATCCTAATAAAAACAATCAGCAAATGCTTCAAGTTTTCCTGAATCATTCCTTCTTGGCAGCAGCTTGTTTGGCGCCAACCGCAAAGAACTCTGTAATGACTTCAAGAGGCATTCCTTTGGTCTCAGGGACCTTCAAGAAAACAAAGATCCAAGAGATTGCGCACACAACAGCATAAATGCCAAAGATACCGACTAGGCCAATCGAGCTAAGCATCACAGGCAGTGTGTAGGTGACAATGATGTCTCCAATCCAGTAAACCATGGCACAAATGGCAATGCAGAGGCCTCGGACTCTTGTGGGGAAGATCTCTGAGCAGAGGATATTAGGAATTGGTCCATAAGCAGACACAAAACAGCAGATGAATATGATAACACAAGCAGTTAAAATTGCAGCGTTGACGACTGAGCTCACAGTCACTAGTTCAAAAATAATTAAGACGATGAGGGAAAGTATCAGCACAGGAATTGTGGTAAGTAGGAGCGTCCTGAAACAAGGAGAGGAAGAGATTAATAAACATGCAAGTCACAAATAGATCTAAACGTTGATAGACACAACATAACAGCAGGCACCCCCTCCCCGTATATATATAAAAAAGATTGTGCGATTCTTCTTATGAAAATAAAAAAGGATGTTCTCATTCGCCAAAATTTGAACATTACAGCTCTCACTTCAATCTTTGAGTGAGGGGAAACAATGATGCATTGAACAGGTGATGGTACCTCCCAAAACTGAAACTGATCCCTTCGGAATGAAAAGGGATAACAGACAAGTTTCTTTTTTAGGCAACTGGTAGAAGGAAGAGTTTTCTTGTTAGTCTGTTCCAAAACAAAAGATGGAATGAAGAAAGGAAATCACCTTCTCCCCGCGATATCCATGAGCCTCATCGCTACACCTATGCATGGAAGCATAAGAAAGTTTGTAAATGCGCTTATAAGGAATGACGCAGAGGTAGTGCTGAGGCCCAGGTTTGCAAGAAGAACCGAAACACCTGCCTTTTCAAGAATTTGAGGGGTGTAGTATAGAACCCCATTTATGCCAGCAAACTACATGCAAATTTTAAAAAAAAAAAAAAAAACCCAGCTATTAACAACATAAATCACATTATGATTTTGGTCAAAATGAGAGAGCCAGGATATTAAACCCCACATAAATGTGGATTAGAATGGATTGAGAACTTAAATTTAATTCAATTAACTGAGAGAGAGAGCAAAAGATAACAAATGAAGTCATGGAGTACCTGCTGAAGTAATTGAATTCCAATCCCAACAAACAATGCATGCTTAACTCCAGGTTCAAGCAGAGCGGTCCAAATTGGAGCTTTTGTAGCTGTTTGAGATGGGTGAACCATTGCGGGTCCAACTGGATGCTGGTCCATAAGCTCCTTTGAATAAAGAGCAGGCTGGCTTACCAGAGCAGCAGCCTGGATGTACTCACCTTCTTCAGGAACATCACCACCAGGAAGCGAAACAAGAGACCCGCGTCGGGATCCAGGAACTCCTCCTTGGTGCAGATAAATCCTTTTAAATCCCCCTTCCTTCTTTCCATCCTCACCTTCCCTCTCAGACCATTTCCATGCCAACTGCCAACCCCCACCAATGCCAGTACCGTCAACTGCATCCCCAACTCCTTGCATTAGACTGCTATGCCGTCTCATGCTCAGAACACTGCCATGGGAAGTTGGGTGGGCCATATCCTTTTCCATGCTTGTTGTCTGGCGTGAGATTAGTGGACTCTGCAAATTGTCATCGGAATCCCCACCACCAGCCTCTGATGTGTAGCCCTCACCTTCTCTTTGTACACTCTCTTCATCCCATTGCTCAGTCCTAAAGTGAGGTTCTGCTGTACTAAACATGCTGCCAAAATTAGGGAAAAGCATGCTTCGCATGCTTCCTGTCTCAGGGAGCTTTTCATGAACACTACCAAAAAGAGTCACAAGAGGGTCCATAAGAGGCACGCCTTGGCTCACCATGCTTCCATGGCGTGATGCAAGAGCAAGAGAACTCTGTCCAGTAACGGGTTTAGCAACCCAGGAAAGGCCTTCTTCAGGTCCATATAACTTGATTTTGTCTTTATCAACAGTGGGTTCTTGACCATTAGCGAGTTCATCAGCAGGGCCTATTATGTACTCTTCTATGGATGTTTCACCCCCGATACCAAGACCTTCAGCCAGTAAAGCCATCTCGCCTGTGCATCATAGAAGCTTTAGCAACAGCCACATACGCGAGTTTTATAAGCTACTTGTACAAAAGGAGAAGCCTAAATTCCTACCATTGCAAATTCACCAAACAAAAAATCTGAATACTATTAAAAACATTTACATATTATGCTCAAGTTTATGGACACTGAATCCTGAAAAGAAATGACCTCTCAACAGTGAAATAGTTTTAGTCCCTCCTATCAAGTTAAGCTCCTCAGCAATTTAAAGTATAATCGGCAGATAAAGCTACATACCTCAACTTTCTCTCCAAAACAATTGGTCAGGTTTTAAGGATACCAAACAAGAATGTAAATTGATTGGAACACTACCATTAAAATAAAAAAAATGGCCTCCAACAATATGGTTTTCACAATTCCACAGAGACGATTGCTGAGAAAAACAGAATGACTCCCTCAAAACCACGTCAAAGTTAACTTACAGGACAGGGCAAGATTAGCATGCATCAAAAGCTTCTAGATTTATCATGTATAACAAAGAAGTCAAGTTGACCAATGAAAACATAGATGTTTAAGTTAGCTGCATGTGTAAAGTTGGGTACTTCAAAAATCTGTTCCCAGTGAATTACACATGCTGTCATCAGTCATGGAAATTCTTCAACATGCATTCAAGCTAATGATTCAAACAAACTACCATTTGAGTCAGCGAGATCCAGTATCTTGTCTAAAACAAGAAAGACCAGGCTATTCTCTCAGCCCTTAATCTAAATTTCTATACCTTCTTTCAGAAGAAAAAAGAAAGAGAAAAAGAACAGCAGTGAAAGAATAATGCGTGAACCTGAAACATCTTCCCTGCCACGCAATCTCTGGAGAACCCGCTTTGCCTCAAGCATCTTTCCTTTACTCACAAGCCATCGAGGAGATTCAGGCAAGTAAAACACTGTGAGTGCAAAATATAGTAAAGAAGGAATGGAAAGTATTCCAAGCATCAACCTCCAACTAGGTGAAGCTGTCAATGACATCCCAAAAATCATACAGTATGACAGAAACATGCCACCTGAACCAGCAAACTGAGGTAGAGTATTTAACATTCCCCTTATATCTGATGGGGCAGTCTCAGATATATAGACTGGAACAAGAGTAACTGCTAAACCAATGCCAAATCCATCTAACAGTCTTCCTATGCACAGGACGTAAACATTGGGCGACCAAAACATTACCAAACCACTGACAAAGTAGAGAATGGATGAGATTATTAGCATTGGACGCCGACCGAGCCAATCCGATATGGGTCCTGAGCATGTTGTGATAGCAGCTGCTCCAATAAGTGACATGGCCACAACAAGACCTTCCACACTTGCTTGCAACTTGAGGTCTTTATTGACGTAAATGATAGCACCTGAAAACATAGAAACAAGATTACAGAACTGCATCCATTCTCTAGTTCAACACCGAGACCTCTTATTCAACACCAAAAGTGCGAGATAAGAATAATATAGAAACAGCCAACTCATAAGAGAAAATGTTCTAACTGGAAGACCTGGAACCATCCGCCATTGACAACAAATCTCAATAGTTTCAATCTTTACAATTTTAAGTTTTTAATTTTAAACATTCCCATCCAACATTTCTTGGTCCACATCAAAAGATTAAATAGATGAGAAATTTAAAGAGAAGTACCAGCAATGGTAGCATTATCCCATCCTTGCAAGAAGTTACCAATGCAAGCAGCAATAGCCACTAGTGCTGCTCCCTTCATGTTTTAACCAATGAATCAAGTCCTCAATTTCCAAGTAACCTGTAAAAAGACAAGAACCCAGATAAACCAATCAAACAACAAGCACCACAGATCCAATACCGTATCTAATTAATAAATTCAAACAAGCAATGAAAAAACCACACATTCACTCATTTAAGAAAGAAACACATGACCGTCCAAAATCATCAGCAAATAAAAGATTCAAGAAAGATGAGATTTTTATAGATTGCTTACCTCTTGAAGATGAGGTTCAGCTTGACACTGAGATACGGGGTTTTACAAGTAAACAAGGAACAAAAGCTGGTTTAAAAGAAACAGAGGAACACAGAACAGTGATCCTTAAAAGTAGAGCCTGATATCAGTGAATGATCTTGGATTGTAATAGTAAAAAGAAGCGAAAATATCAGGCAAAGTACGTTAACTGAACTGGCAGTTTTTCCACTAAGATACAACAAATGACAAACAAAAAAGAAGACAGGTTCAAAAAATGAGGAGAAGTGACTTATATACTCATAATTTGACAGATGGAGTGAACAACAAAGAACCCAGCTTTTAAGCTGACACTGATATTAGACCCCTTTTTCTCCCAACAACCCTTCAACGCTTACACCATACCTCTAAAAAATTCTCTCACCCACTTCATTGAGTTAATTTTTTTTTTAAAGTTCCTCTCATTGCTCCAGATACCGATTTCACCAGAAAAGGTTTTGATTTTTTTAAACGGGGATAGATTTGAGGAGAAAAAATGTGTTTAGACTTTAGAATTCAAGAAATTGAGTGAAAAAAGGAAAATTTCAGTGAGCTGAGTAAAAACTAAAGAAGGGTCAGTCTGGAACATAATGTATATACTCTGTGTGGACCAATCAAGTGTTCATGTTTCTTCTTCTTCTTGTTTTTTCTTAAATATTTGTTGATTTCTAATAAATAATAATTGAATTTGGTCAAGCTCTGTACTGTGCTATACCTGTAAGAATTGGAGTTCTACCATTGGGAATGGACAAAATATTTTTCTTTTTTACTAATTTTTATGATTTGTGTTTTAATTATATTGAGTTTGTCAAGAAATGCCAACTTTCCCTTTTTGGAGACATGAAAGTGAGATCCCATCATCTTTCCATTCATCACCTGACCTTTCTACAACTGACTTTTTCTCTACATTTGGAGGTGGATGATTACCTTTTATGAATTCTTTCCCTAATAATTTCTCGAATCTTTGTGGTCATTGTCTAGTCCCAAAAGTTGCTGAAACATTGCGTGATTTTGTGGCCAGTCAAAAGAAAGTAGATTCAACTCAGAAAAGGAATTAACTGTGGAATGGCCGTATTGTGTGAGAAATTCTTTTACGAGGAACACTAAGTTATTTGTTCTGTGCCCTCGAGCCTTTGTTACTTGTTGGCATATGGAGAGTTCATGCAAATTACAAAGTGGGATTTCTGAACATCCTTCAAGAATCTTAGTTTCTGCATCAGTTTTCTTCACCATCAACAAATTTAATGAATTCAAATTTTGTAGGATGACAAATTCAATGATTAAGTTTCCTAATTGGCTCAAGCAAGGAACACGAGAGTACATATTATTTGAGAAATTAAGCTGCAGAAAAGTCCAGGAAAACTACCTGTCAAGAGGAGGAAACGGGTCAAAGATTAGAAGCAGCAGTTTCTAACAGGAGTCCATTAAGCTGAAATGTTGGTGGAGCCACATGGGAAGATAGGAAAGTTTGCCAGATTTACTTTGTAATCTTCAACTTGTAAAATCATGCTAAGCAATCGTGTAATTCGTGTGTGTGTGTGTGTGTGTGTGTGTATTAAAAGAGAGGCAAGAGAGACTAACTTTTGCTGAACACAACACCAGCTAGATCAGATTTGCAATAATAATATAAAAAACTTGATCATCGTATTGTTAAAACAAAGATTTCTTGAATTATATGCTTATGGTGCCTGCATATCCAAGGCAAGAGTTGTGAGGGAAGCAGTGAAGGCCACTAGTCACCATGTGCCACTCGCATGTCATTGCAATGTGATTGTCATCGCTATCAACCAACATTTGCTCGTCGCTAATAGACATGGTGGCAATCAGTTGGCTGTTGATTTGACCACGCATACAAAGGTGGTAGATTTGGAGAAGTCGATCGCAGCAATTTTACTTTTTTGGAGGAAACAGGTTCATATTTTAATGGTTGAATCACATCATCACATGTTAGCTTCTGAAAATATGTTACAGGCAACCAGTGTTTTTCGAGAATCTCATGTATGCATGTGATTATTTTCATCGATCTGTTGAGACATTTCCTGAAGGACAGCTGATCTTTATTAATTTCTTGCCAAGGGAGGTTTGTTCCTTCAAGGTGGGATTAGGCCTTTATAGATCGTTTAGCAAACTGGAAACTAGTCAGCAAGGGGGCAGAAAGAATTGCCCTTAGAATTTCAAGGCACGAGGACATGTTCGAGATCAAGATCTAGATTTTTTATTTGTCTTTTTTACTACGAATTTATCAAGAGACTTGAATAGTTGAATTGGAGACATCTTAATGATACCTTAAACTTGTACTGTTGTTATCCAGGGATTATTTGTTTTTACGTTTCAAGCTTTTGAATAAAATTATTTATTTTTTTGTTTTAAATTAATATATATTTTTGGTGTTTTTAGATCATTTTGATATATTGATATAAAAATTAATTTTTTTAAAAATAAAAAATATAATTATAATACATTTTCAAACGAAAAGTACTTTAAAAAATAACTGTAACCATATTCTCAAACACCTCTTTAATGCATGATTACTTTTAATGTGTTTTGGTCTACGGAGAAGATGGACTTATCGGATGCCATACATAATTTATGATTTTTAAATGGATTTACTTTTAGAAACAAATTATTTTTTAATTACTTTTTATAAATTCAAATTAAACAAACTTAAAAAGTCTTCTAAAAAACCTTGAGCTCAATCAAAAAATGAACCCTACAAGGATCTCATTTTTTTTTTGTACATAGTCCATGAAAAGAGTCAAGTTTAGTACAACTATATTTTAGATTATACTTTCTTTACACCCTTAAATATATAAAAATCTACTATATTTCCATCAATTTTATATAAATTTTCAAATAGATTTCTTTAATTTCAATGAAACGTGGGGCTGAAGAGGGTGAGAGAATACATGGTGACCACCATTATCGGAAAGTCTTGACAAAGATTTCATTTTCTTAGTTTGACAAACTTTTATATATATATATATATATATATATATATATATATATATATATTTTAGTGGTTAATCCAAGAGAAGAAAAAATGAGAGATTAACTTTGACCATGGACAAAATCTTCCTTGTGAAAAGTCTTAAAAAACTCACATACATGGCTCGAAAGACAGCACGTGCTCTACTACTACACCAATGGTTTCTTGTTGGATAGTTAATTTTATGGCCCAAGGACCTGAGAAAGTACAGCAAGGGGCCTTGAAGCCTAATTACACAAGGCTAATAGGCCATGATTCAGCTCAAATTGGAACTTATCAAGTGAGCCCAGCAATTTATTACAGCCTAATTCACAGTTTGGTATGATGCCATGAAGGCAGGATGAAGAGATTGCAGGAAAGGTACTTAATTACAACTGCATCAAATCAAATCCAATCTTATTCAATCTACTACTTGGCAAAAAGGTTACCTGCTAATTTGCCATCCCATAGTGATTTTAAGATGAATTGCAAGAGCCAATCCACTCAAGGCTTGGACAATTCTTGTCTTACCTGGTAAACTTCACATCAGGATTTCTCATAGGTTTGAGCCACATATCAGCCATAATTCTTGAGGAAATGCTCCATAACAAATCTTTCCCTTTTGACAGCACATGTTTTCCCTTTTTCCCTGCCTTTCCAAGCCCATATGCCACCAGCCACTGCGTTGCCGTTAGCCTTTGCCTCTCCGAATCCCACAGATTCCTCTTTCTTCCTGACTTTCCCTTCATACCTCCAATGTGCAAACTCGTTACTTTGAATTTCTTTTCCTCGTTGTAGTTGTTCTCTTCGATGTCAGCTTGTGTTGCATGAACTACTGCAACTACAGGACCTCCAACTGCCTCGTATCGCCTTATAGGATCCCGTAGCTGGACAACCACAGCCATGATGAAATGGTTTGCTTGGTCCCCTGGAGAAGCTAAGCCGTACTTCTTTATCCAATCTTCTAATGGAATGGTTGAAGCAAGAGGGTGGTTTTGATCTTTCCCGCTGTCTGTGCTTGCCTTTCCAGTGAGTGGAGAAACATCAAAAGGAGCATCTTCCTCTGCTATCTCTGCCTGAATTTTCAAGGCTTCAATTGCCATTACCTCAATCTTCTGCAATGAGAATGCCAGAACTTCCTCAGCTGTCAAAGGGTTTTCATTTACGTTCCAAATTCCTGTTGAAATCCTCTCTTTCCTGCCTGTACTCATCGCCGTCGCCATTGTTTTAACGGCAGCAATAGTACGAGCAGCACTTGAACTAGCGCCTTCTTTGTTTCTCCCTTGGATGATTGCAGAAGCTATGCCTTCAAAAGCTATCTGTTCTGCAGTTTTCCCTAACAGTTCATCTAGGGGCATCAGTGATAAGATTTGAGAACAAAGTTCCTCAAAACCAATGGATGCCATTCTCTGAAACAATTCAAACCCGTTCATGGATTTGTCTGATTGAAGAACGAGTGGCTTCGACAGCTGCATTGCTAGTTTTGGAGTATCTTTCCTTGAAACAATGGTATCTAGTGGGTTCGTAGCTGCTAGGTAGCCTCCATCTCTTGTTTGAACTACACAGCCTAAACCCTTCCCAAGTTCTGAGAGATATACCTTGGATTCAGCTTCTGTACTATCATCACCTCCATCGAGATGCAGAGTGGGGATTTCAGGTTGATTGAATTTGAATGAATCAGTTTCTTCATCTTCGAGCATCTGGAGAAATTCCTTCGTTACTGTTTCTTCATCCGCATCTAATTTTTGTGATTCAGTTTCATCGTCTGTCTTAGCAGTTTTTTCTTCTCCCATCATGGACTCAAGAACTTTTATCTGCTCAGCGATTGAATCGAGTTCGGTTAGTCTTGTCAGGTGTACTTGATTATGCACTATTTCCTTAACAACTTCACTTGATTGTGATTTTTCTTCCACATTTTCTTCAGATTCTCCATCGCCACTATCTTCTTTGTCTTGAATCTCCACCCCTTTATCCACAATTTCGAAATCTGGAAGATCAAGGTCCTCTATCTTTTGTTCTGGTTCTTCTGATTTCTGAATTGAGGGGGGTGGTGAGGGAACTGGAGCTGTCTCATCAAGATTCAAGTCATCCATTCCTTGTATATCCGCAGCTGGTTTTGTCTGTGAAGGAGTCCAAGTTTCGGATCGTAATGTCATCCTTGGACTCGAGACACTGAAGGACGATTTAGACTGCTTGCGTCCCAAAGAAGATGAGAAATTTTTGAATTTAGTAGTCTTCGATACTTCAGCTTGACTATAAATATCAATCCCTCCTTCTTTCTCCATAATCTGAAATCCCAATTTGAGAACAAGCTCTCCTCCTTTTGCCTTCCCGGACAGGCTGAAACTTGTGTCCCACTGCCGCACTCGAGTACCTTCTTGGCTCTTCTCTATGGATTCCTGAATAAGTTCACTTAAATCCACTGAAGTTCTCCCAAAATCAAGCGCTTCAGCATCAACTGCAAACACATAAATAAAAAATGGACGCTGCTCAAATTTAAGCTGCTTCCCATTGCCAGGAGTGCAGTACACATGACACTTGATAAACAAGGTCTCTTCAAAGTCACCAGCTCCTTGTGAAACCCTTGAGGGCATTGTATTAACTGCACCATCTTTTGTTTCCTTCTTCCTAACACAAACAGAAAGCCGGAGTCCATTCATCGAAGCTGGAAGGCCTTGCACAGCAACTACTTCAACAGAGAACAAACAGCTCAATTTCTGCATCCCAATATGAGAAATAGCACGGATTGGCTTCCAATTCCAAATCCCTTTTCTCTCTGTTGCAGAAGATATATCATCCAGCTTCTTAATTCCTGGTTGATTGATATTGGTTGTTTTGCGCTCGGTTTCTTCGTCAGGTTTTGGCCTAGAACGCCAAGGCGACAATGACATGCGCCTGGACCGAGGCCTGCTGCTTGATTTTTCATCAATTTTGGCCGTTGTAACCTCATCTGCTGATGTTATAGAAGGGACTGAATTTCGAGGAAGTACGAGGGAAGCAGTTCTTCGGGCGCTGGAAGTGTGAGTTTGGTAAAGAGATTGGCTGAGTTCTTCGAGCTCTTCCAAAAGCTGAGTATTTGAATTCCTTCTATCTGTTGCCATTACTCAAAGAAAAAGAAAGCTGACTGGAGAAACTGGTGAAAACAGGTGGCCTATGATACTGAGATTGCTTGCATATAAACATAACGTTGAAGAAGAAGAAGAAGAAGAAGAAGATAAGGAAATCACATGCTTGAAAGAATCTAGAGGTGGAGAAACAACATCCATATATGATGATTATATGTGGCAATGTGTGGACCTTCTAAAACCAGAAATTTCTGTGGCTGGTTTAGATGAGAAGAACGTTCCTGTTCTGTCTTTTTATCAGAAAAGGACAGGATTTAAACAAGAGGCAACTTGTTCTAAAAGAAATTTATTGTCTTTTGGTAGTTGTATGGTCAGATTTCTTTCTTTTTTCCCTCAGAGTTGCTGAGTTGATTGCGAGGTGTTCACTTGTTCTGTTAATTACTGAACACAATAGTTTTGGGAAATTCTAGGATGAAAAAATCTCGACAATCTGATTGCTTGCTGTCTAGTTGGCTGGACCCATTAGAGCTTGGGACTGGCCAAGTCCATGTGGCTCGGCTCAGTTTTCTGCCTGCACCGATTCTATACCTATCAAATCTCATCAATCATTAAAGCTTATCTGGAAGCATTTTACTACTTGGGATAATTCCACAAACATTTTACTTGTTATTATTTTTTCATAGGATTTTCAAGCATATGATGATATGGCTTGAATGTAGGAGAGAAGCCAATCAATTAATGGTGGGACAAACAAGCGAAACAAGTCAAATGACTCGATTAATTTAGGGTTTGGTTTCTAACTGAGATTTTGCAAGCTGTTTTATGCATTTTATTTACTTCATGCACAAGTAAGACTGATTAATGGGCTAACAATGGAGAGCAGTCCTTGATTAAAGTACACAGATCTGGAGGACTACGAGCGCAAACTAGGAATGATTATTTTCAGTTGGATTCAGTTTTTATCTAAAAAAATAACTAAACTAGTTTTTTTCAAAAAAAATCCGGTTTAAACCGACCGGTTTCTGTTTGGTTCGGTTATTTTAGAACAAAACTGTTTTTTTTCAATTTGGCTCGGCTTTTTCGGTTTTGCTCGTTTTTTTTGTTTGGCTCGGTTTTTTTTCGGTTTGGGTTCGATTCGGTTCAATTTTTCGGTTTCAGGTTTATGAAACCGAATTAAACTCGTTGATTTTTTTAAAATTTTAATCGGTTTAAATTGTTTTTTTATGGTTCGGTTTTTTCGATTTTTTTTTTGGTTTTCTTGATTTTTTTGCTCACCGTAGCTCAAAGCCTTTGGTGCTTTACTTTGCGAGGTTAAATATTGTTTTTTAATATATATATATATATATATATATATATATATATATATATATATAAGTGTTAGGTTTTTTTATACTCTTTTATAGTTAAAAAATTTCAAATAAAAATAATAAAGTTTATGCATATAGTAATCAAATAAACCAATAATCATATGTGTTAATAAATAAATAAAAAAACAAACCATAAAAATAACTAAAAATAAAAATAGAAAAATTGAAAGAAAGTTATAAATCAAGATATTTAATCTTGCAAGACAGGATATTTACCCAATTGTGTATGTTAAATTTTTTTTATTAAAATAATTTTTTTATTCAATTAAATAATAATAAAAATAGACACACACATTAAATTGATTGGATAAAATAAAAGAGAAAAAAAACATTATACAAGGCTGCACACATTAGAGATATTATCTGATAATAAATATTTTTTATTTTTAAAATAAAGCTCATCTATACAAAAAATTATAGATAAATAAAAAAAAAACCTCTTCAAAAATTAAATGCATACAAAATAATCAACAAATAAATGTCATTTAAAATAGGTTCTCCAAATAAAATAAAAGAGAGAATGACTATTAATCTAAATATAAAAATAATTCTGAAAAAAATATATATAATAAAGCATTAATTTTTTTTTTAAAAAAAAGGTCATGCTAGCCTACCTGATGTATTTTGTTAGGACCCACACAGCTGGGTCCTTTATTATGTTTTTGCAGCCAGGGTAGATAACATGTCGTCCGTTCTAATTTTTTTGGATTTAGACGAAGCGTCGTCTGTATTTCTGGTCACTATAATGGTAAGAAAAACATGGCTAATGGTTTTTTCGACCTAAAAACAAATTTTCAACCCATTATTTTACCCATAACACCTATAAAACATCATAGACAGTATGATAAACCCATTCATGACCTCGAAAAACTCAAAAAAACATCTCAAAACCTGAAATCAACTTGAAACAAAAAATCTTATCAAGATCAGATCTATTTTTCTTGGCAATTTCAAGATAAAAAAAAAAACCTTTAATATGAGCTCTCCTCGTCAAAAGAAACAATTTGACACTAATTTTAACTATATTGGCTGCCAGATTTGATGCCAATGAATACTTTCTCTTTCTAGCGCTGGATTTCAGCAATTTACTCTCACCTCTCTCACACTAGGAGTCAAAAAATAAGAATAATGAAATTTATGATCAAAATTGAATTTTCTCTTTAATTTGAAAACCGAAGGGACCTAGTATCTATAATTTTAAAAGTATAAGGACAACAATAAATATTTTGCCTAAATTTTTTAAAACCACCCATTCCCTACTTATTTTTTACTTTGATTCCTTGTCTTTTAATTCCGTATTCCCCCGATAAATTGGCTTATAAATTAGTCTAATATCAAGCCAAATTAAAAAAAAAAATTAAAAAAAATCGCATTGTGAATAATCTATTTGCATTGCCATATAAGGGGATTCAGAATGCATTTTGCACAGTGAATCCCCAATGTGTTTTAGTTTTTTAATTGATAAATAATATCTTGGGGCCTCATCTAATATATTAAGTTTTTAGGCTAAAACGATTGTTTGATATAGTATAAGAGCTATAACGACCAAACAGTCATGAGTTCGAATCTCACCATCATCATTTTCTCCTCTAATTAATAAGATAAGGTAGTGTGAGCCTGTGCAAGTCACAAGTATAAAGAGTTTTCATTTAAAAAAATATATTAAAAAATAATATAAATTATATTTTATATTCTCACCAACTTAAATTTTTATATTTAAAAGGTTATTTGATAGTATTGAAGGACACTCCGGAGTTAAGCCTAATCAAAGTAGTGAATTTTTTCCTAATATTCTAGTTACGGATAAACGGACCTGATTTAATTGAAATTGTTTTGATAAAAAAAAATTCATTAACCCAAACTAAATTTAATCATGAATTAGCGGATCAATGGATTAGCCTACTGGATCGGCATCCCTTTTGGGCTAGAGAATAAAAAAAGGAAAAGATTGGAGAAAGCCCAGCCCAGCAGTAGGCGGCGATTCAATAAGTCTCGGGTCTCGTCTCGTGGTAAGCACGCAGCATCAGCAAGCGGGCAAGCAATCAGTGTATCAGAGAAAGCTAAAGGAAGAAAGGAAATGGCGTTCTTTATGAAGGGAGAGCCTTTGGTGGCGAAGCTAGCAGCTATAGCCAAGTTCGGCGTTTTTCCAGCAGCCATGGCTGCCGCCCTCTTCTATTCTCCACCTGATTACGTTTTCTCCAAGAAGGATAACTCCTCCAAATAATTGATTCTGTTCGTATCTCTCCCCTTATCTATTTTTTTTTATATGATCGTTTCCTATCCATTATTATTATTTCAATATCTAATCTGATTATTGAAAAAAATTGGAGATCTGGACTCTCTTCGATACCTATGCACTAGCATCCTCCACAATGGGGCGGCCCCCTACACAAAAGTACCATTGCGTTTACCACTGAGATGTTATGATCTAGTTGATATAGGAATAAGTTTACCCTTTACCATCCGTCTAGGCTTTTGGGAGCAACTGGCAGTTTGTTCCTGCTTTAGATACCTACATGATATCCAACTTTAATTGAGGATTAAGTCAATCTGTTATTTGTTTTTGATAATAGCTTATACTAGGTTGTTATGTGGTATGGAGGGTAGTGCCTGCTCATTTGTCCTCCCATAGAGGTAGGGTCATTAAGTCCAAGATTTGTTGATATTGTTTGTTAGGATTGCATTAATAAATTCTTATGAATAGTTGTTGTTGAAATGTTCCTGCATTAATTGTGTTATTCTCTGTCTAGATGGCCTTGGCCGTCTCATATCATACCCGAAAGTGTTGCTTGGAGTTTTTTGTTGCTTCCATGTAAGAGATCAGGTTTAATCTATCTATGATGTTATGAGACCTAATTTTTTGTTTGGATGCTTAGGTTTGTAATTGATTTTGGGATAGACCGTATGAGCTATTTGTAGAAGCTCATTGATCCCTTGCTGGTGGCAGGTAACAATGATTTTGTTGTGCTGTCTGTAGCAACTTGAGGTCCTTAGGGATGGCTGGTATACGTTTTTTCTCATTTCTTATGGTATTGAGGGTAATGCCTCCCCATTTGACCTGCCTCATAATTTGGGTGGTAGTACAGCTTTA
>Ga0307515_10007665_pt1 | contig 21275 bp, 15 predicted proteins | sample 17_EM_MG_FD_194513 | JGI IMG/M metagenome (GOLD analysis project Ga0307515, IMG submission 194513) | Populus trichocarpa ectomycorrhiza microbial communities from riparian zone in the Pacific Northwest, United States - 17_EM | ecosystem: Host-associated > Plants > Roots > Unclassified | place...
CCCCCCCCCCCCCCCCCCCCCCCCCCCCCCCCCCCCCCCCCCCCCCCCCCGCGGCGCGGGGCGCAGTATTCCAAGCTCAAAATTCATAAAAAAAAAAAAAACAAAGAACGAAAGAAAAAGCCTTGAATTTTCCACACAATAAATTCCTTTAAGAATCTTTCCTTTGTAGCCCTAAAAAACCTAAATAGAAAAACAAATTAACCAGACAACAAAATTCAAATATATCAACCAAGATTGACGTACCAAGTTTATCTAAAAAGAAAACAGATTATCTAAAAAGAAAACAAACCCAAAACCCCTAATCAAGAAATTCCCATTTAACATTCAAAGAATCAAGAAAAGTGTTATAAAACCCACAATAAACTACCAAAACCAAACACACTAACCAAGATTCACATGATAACAACCAAACCAATATATATTAAGGTATATCCATACACATCTATCAGAAGAACAATAAAAACAGTAACCAAAACAAACATAATGCCCACACACATCTATTCAAAGAGAAGTAAAAACGGTAACCAAGATCAGCATATAAATAACATTATCAAAAACCAAAGACACACAATTCATCTTTTACATTCCAGCATCCTGTTTTCAGAGAACCCAAAAGAAATCATCAACCAAACACATCAACTATCAAAATGAAATTCGAACATAACACATTAACCCAAATTGTTATCATGAGAAACCTAAACAATTAACCAAAATTTACATAAACAGAACTCTGTCAAAAACAAAACCCACCTCGCTAACCCTCCTTTTCACCTCTTTCGTCACTTCGTTCTCGTCTTCTTCAGAGAGTTTCTTTTTCTTTCTAGAATCCTGTTTTTTTTTTATATAAAAAAAAAATCAAAAGCAAAGCCATCACGAAATTCAGAATATAAACCAACAACAAAAAACCAAACACACCAGCCAAGATTAACAAAATAAAAACAAATTTAGCAAAATAAACTAAGCACATTACCCGAGATTGACCTAATATAACAACAAAATTATAAATAATCTATCAAAAGATAACAAGATTAATATAACAGCAATAAATTATCAACACAAAGCACATTAACCAAGATTAACATTAAAAAACAACAACTAATAAAAAACCAACCTTATTTCCCTTCTCTTTCACCTCCTCTATCTCACCTTTCTCTTCTTCTCCATCCAATGGTGGTTTCCACTCCCCATTAACCCACTCTCTATGCAACCTCAAATCCTCCTCAACAAACTCAATCTGCTCTTTAGTGCTCCTAAAAAACACAGCAAACTTCCCATTTTCATTCACCTCAGTTATCACACCTTCCCACCACCCATCGTTATGAAAAGCATCAACTTCTTCACTAAACTTAAACTCCCTCTTCTTCTCTCTTGGTGCTATTGGCCTTATTTGGAACTCATTAACAGTTTCTTGCAAGGGTTTTGTCCCTTCTTCATCTTCAAACAGTTTTTCATATCGGACTGTGAATTCTGGGGTTCTTGTTGCCTTCACCACTGTTCCTATGTAGAATGAGCCTCTAAACCCTGCCTCGTCCGACATGATTTCTACTTTTGAGCCTGGTTTGAAATTTGGGTCTTGATTGGATTTTGATTTTGGCGCCATTTTTGGTGGTCTGCTAGGGTTAGGGTTTGTTCAGGATTTGTTTTTCTGAGAGAGATTTTGGCGCGCTAGAGAGAGAGGGGATGGAAGGGGAAGGAAATGAATCTGTTGTGGATGAGGGAAAGAAACGAAAAGTTTGGGGGTGGAAAATATAAAAACGTGTCTAAATGTGGAAACATTTGGGAAACTTTTGGAAAGTGATGAAAGTATAGTTCCAGTTGTATAATATAGAGATTTTGTTTTTGAGAATATGGTATAAAGTATGGTATAAATTGTTTTTTAAAATATTTTTTATTTTAAAAATTTATTTTAATTTATAAAACCAATATAAAAATAATAATTTATATTTTAAAATTTTTAAAAAATATAATTTGATCAGAATGTTAAATAAAACTATATAATTAAGAAATCCACGTACACAATGCCTAGATTATGATTGAAGGGATTTACTCTTGAACAATCAACTTAAATTATAATTATTTAAACAATATGTAAATTAATATTGTTTTAGGTATTGTTTAAAAAATATAAATTCAAAGTCAAATTTAGTTAAGTTCAAGAATACTCTTAAATATTAAATTAAAAAATGAAAATTTATTGTGATATATATATATATATATATATATATTGAATTAGTATTTTGAATAATATAAAAACTTAATGAAATATGATCTAAAATAAAATACTAAAATGGGTAAAAAAGCAGATTGTAAATTAATAAGAAGCGATCTGTATAGTGTTAAGTCCCTCTTTTTAATTAGTTTGTTCGTTGTTTCCCATATTCATTTTTAAAATCCAAATTCCAAACTCATGCATGAATTATACTGCTAAATCTAAGAATTGATGTTGGATTTCCTAATGACAAAAATATATTAATAGAGTAAAAAACTAAATTAGCAACTAAAAAACGTAGATTATGTGACTGATCATTCATGTAGATTACATGATTCATCCAAAACCTTGCGCTATATCGCTACATTTGATGAATTGTATATGAACTCTCGTTTAATAGCTAGTCACTTGTAAATCATGCCATACAAATTTCCTACTCGAAACAGAACATCAGATCAAACCAAAAAAAAAAAAAAAAACGAGCGGAGAACATTACCTGCAATTGAAAGGTGTGAAGCAACTCTTTTCACCTCTAACAAGAAGGTAAGAGCTCAAGGAACAAAATCACAAATAAACGCATGATCATATTTCAATGGCAGCTTATCTCTTGGGTTGCTGCAGCCAGAGTCCCCAAGGGACTCTAACATCAGACAGCATCACTCCACAACTTCCAGGGTTCCTTTCCCATATCACTATCTTGCCTCTTAGGACTAACAATCATGGGTCCTCACTACCTTCCTGATTCTCTCTATTTACACTTTCATCATCATCAACAAGAACTCTAAGATTAGGAAAATAAAACTAAATGACTACTTGCTATTTACCACACGACCACAACAATTAAGGTTACTAGTATAACTCTAATTTCGATGGTGGTGGTAATCTGGAAATGAAAAAAAAAATGCTGTTTTATTCATACACATCAATAAAACAATTTTCTTAGAGACTGCTGATTTTAACAAACAGCAAGTAGAACAACTTTGTAAGGATTCAGAAGGTCCTAGCATGCAGCAGCTGTACAACATGTACTACACTGGCCCGCGCATCCATCCTCCCTGAAAGCAAACTGTTCAGAACTCGCAGCCAACAAAGGGTGCAATGGGGCATCACTTCACAAATACAGCTTATCTGGCCACTGCGGCCACGCACATTGCATGTTTCCAGCTCTGCCAGCTGAGCACCTACGAACCAATCTCCGATCAGATGTCTGGTCATTAGAAACGAGAAGTGAGATAAATTGAATTTATCAGGTATAAGAAAGAGGACTTACCTTAACTAAGCCTCAAGTCTGAAATGGTTGGAGTTGGCAACATGAATCATCCTTTTCTGCTGTGTAGGCTGAGAATGCCATCAAAGTTGGCCAAAGAATGGAGCATATTATCCTTATGTCATACGAACATCACACAGACACAGAAGCTGATTCATGACCAGGTCGGTAACCATCATCCTTCATGTGTTTTCTTAATCTCCATATTGCCCCTTGTATCTCTTCGATCTGTGGATGTATCTGATCTCCCACAACAAATACGTGAACATGACTCTTGAGCTCAATCCAGCTACACCCAGTTTCCTTCCTCACTCCTCGAACTTTCATCATCCTCCTGACCCGTACCACATCTGCTAACCTGCCCATGGCAGTATAGATACTCGACAATAAAACATAAGCCGATGATTCTCGTGAGCCCAACTCCATTAATTTTTCACCAGCATAGGCTCCCAATTCATAATTACAGTGGTTTCGGCAGGCAGGCAGTAAAATTCTCCATAAGCACATACCATGATCTATGATAGCTGATTCAATAAATTCTTTAGCTTCATTGAGCTTCCCTGCACGACTCAGGACATCAACCATGCAGGCATAATGCTCTACTCTTGGAACTAAACCAAATTCATCAAACATCATGTTGAAATATGCCCAACCTCTCTTCACAATTCCCATGTGGCTACAAGCAGAGAGCACTGTCACAAATGTGATATGGTCTGGCTTTGTGCCCTCTAGACGCATCTCCTCAAAGAGTTCTAGAGCTTCTCTACCATGCCCATTTTGGGATAGTCCTGATATCATTGCATTCCATGAGACGATGTCTCTCTGCAGCATCCTTCTAAAGATGAGGACTCCCTCTTCTAGACTCCCACATTTTGCATACATAGTTGAAAGAGCACTTCTGATTGAAAGTTCTGGACCCAATCCATACTTAATGGTACGGGCATGAATTTGCTTTCCTTGTTCTAAAGCAGCGAGGTTAGAACATGCTTTCAAGACACTGGCCATGGTTAGCTCATTTGGCAAAATCTTGCGCATCTGCATTCTACCATACATGCTTAGAGCCTCTTCATTTTTCCCATTTTGTACATAACCCGCTATGATGGATGTCCAAAGAACAAGATCGGGTTCTAGCAAAAAATCAAACCCTTTCCGAGCATCTCCAGTAAAACCAAACTTTGCATACATATCAACCAAAGCTGTCGCTGTATAGATTTGAGTCTCATATCCTGACTTCAATAAATAGCCATGCGTTTGCTTTCCTTCTTCAATGGCAGCAACATCACTGCAAGCTTTAAGAACCCCAACAAGGGTAAACTCACTAGGTACAAACCCAGCATAATGCATTTTTGAGAACAACTTCAAGGCCTTATGAGAATCCCCAGCTTGAGAATAGCCAGTGATCAATGCGGACCACGTTATAGCATTCTTATCACTGCACATCTCAAATAGCATAAGAGAATAATTTAAATTTCCACATTTAGCATACATAGTAACAAGCGCATTCAGCACCGAAACAAATTCCAACACCCCATTTTTAACCACAACACAATGCACCTGCTTTCCACTATCAACAAATTCTGGACATACCAAGGCGCTAAGCACGCTAGTAAACACAAACTCGTTCAAATTTCCCTCTACTAACCTCATCAATCCAAAAACACCCAAAGCCTCCTTGGCCATCTGTTTACTCGCATACCCAGAAATCATCGTAGTCCACGATACCAAATTCCTCTCAGGCATTCTATCAAACAATTTACGAGCCTCGAAAACGCAACCCACTTTACAATAAAAATTAACAAGTGAACTCCCTACAAAGACATCATCAATACTTGCTGTTTTAATACCAAGCACATGAACTTGTCGGGCATCAAAATTACAGCCCAAATTCAATGCCGCAGCGGTGAAAACACCAGGGAAAGTGTGTGCATCTGGTAAGATATTATTAGCTATCATTCGGCGAAAAAGTTCTAACACAAAGTTGGAACCTTTTGAGCCATTGTGAGATAACCCATGAATGAGACAATTATAAGAAACAACATTTTTGTGTTTAAGATTTTCGAATACGAGTTTTGCTCCATGTAAATGGCCACATTTAGCATAGAACTTTATTAGATTATTGGCAAGGTAATTACAGGAAGATAAATATGGGATTTTTATGATGTGAGCATGGAGGATTTGGCCCTTTTTAAGAGATTTTTGGTCTGCGTATTGAATGAGTAAATTGTAAAAGGAGCGATTTTGTGGAGGGTGAGGCATAAGAATGAGGTTTCTGCAACGATGAACTCTCTGCTTTGTGTAAGATTCTTAATGGCGCAAAGCTGAGAGCTTTAGAACCTAAAAAAGTGAAAAAGTCCCTCAAATTTATGAGAGTAACCCTCATACCTTATTTTTCTTCATGATAATCCTTATCTTTCAATTTGGTGTCCAATGCGGTTCCAGTACACAACTCATGTCCATTAACTCTATATAATGACATGTTTTTGCAATCCAATCCATTATTCTTGAGCTAATGTGGAAGATAGCTCCACGTACTTGCAAAATAATCATACGAGAACTCTTAATTATTTAAGTCCATATTTTTATAGAGAAAATATATAATAAACATGTAAATGAGTATTAAATCTTAAAAATAAGGTTATTTGTTCTTGTTTTGACATGTAATGAATGCTCTGTAGAAAAAAATAATATTATGTGTATATATTAAAAATAAAGAGAATATAAACTCCTTACCTGGATAGTTCGAGAATATTTATATTTTATGAACTTTGTCTTTTTTATTGAGATAGAGAGCTGGAAAGTCATTTTGCTCTGATAACATTAAGAAATAGATAAATATTTTTTACATAAATATTAATGAGATAAAAATATAATAGGTCATGAAAAACTTATATCTAGAGGTGCAGATTGAGTAGTATCCAAGCAAAAAGAATTGAGTTTGATTAAAAAAAAAAAAACTCAAGTGAATAAGTGTTAGGTCCAGATCATAAGGTGAGGCTCAAGCATGCATTTGGTGGTTAGGTCCAAGTGTGATGCCTGAGCCAAGGAGCGTCAAGTGCAGTGCCTAAGTTCACGAGTGTCATGGATCTGGGCTCAAGCATGATGTCTGAGCCCACAAGCGCCCAATGGAGCTGAGCATGGAGCGTCAGGCAAAGGGAGTTGGGCAAACAGAACCGAGTGCAAGGTGTTGGCAAACAAAGCCTACCACAAGCCTGGGCACAAACTTGTTTCCAGATCCTCTTCGAGGCTCGGGCCATCATAAAAATGAGATTAGGCCAACAAAGAGTTGTTTGAAAAAATACTGATAAATTATGATTCATCAATTAAGTTTAAGAAAAACATTTTTAATTATGATTTTTAAACAATAGATTTAAAAATATATATATTTAATTAAAATTATTATGAGATAAATTTTTACATGTAAAATGAATGAAAAACAAGTTTCTATGAATAAAAAACAAGTTTCCATTAATTAAAAAAAATATTATTTTAGCTTTTACAAAAACTAAAATTTGTATCACAATTATGTACAGGGTTTAATGCAAAAATTTATAAAGTATTTAACTATTTAAAAATTTACAAGTTATCATAATACCAAACTAACCGAGCATTAACGTCCGGATTCCAAATTAGCTATCACTCTTTATATATCTACGTAGACTAGAGAAGTCAAGATTCCAAACTACCATATGGTGAACCATAGTCAGGGCTGAAACTATGACAGAAAATATGAAAAATGAACAGAAATAAGAAATGGAGTGTCATCGTCAATAATGGTCCTAATAGAAGTTTTACGTAGCTAGCTAGACATGCATAACATATTGCCAAGGTGCAAGTCCCGGAGAATATGGTCATGATATCCCTTGTTCAAACTTGATTTTGAGGCTTAATATTATACTCACCTGGAGCATGAAAATTGCTTAATGCTTGGAGCGATGCATCTCCTGGAGATGGTTAGGCCATACATATGCAGCCTAGGTCTATTGATTTGTGGATCCTGACAGATTATTCAGAGTGGCAATGGGTGAAAAGATGCCAAGTTAGTCTTGAATGGCATGTTAAACCTAAGATTTGTCCACATGGCCACAAGGATAGTATAAATCTTGTAAGCATTCCGAGTAGAGTTATGAATAGATCGGGACGGGAAAGGTTTGTTCAGACACAATTTGCAGTCATATATTCTCAGAAAAATCATTTCTACTGTGAGTTTCACCTTTGTTAAACAATTAAATAAATAAAAAGCATGTTTAACGTTATGTTCTTCCTTCTGTCTTCTTGTCTTTTAGATCTGCTAGACAGAGTAGTTCTCTCTTCTTCTTCATCAGTGTCAAAGTAACCTTTCGAGTGTCTTGTACATAGCCGTTCATCTTCAGTTTCTTAGCCATTTCATGCTTCGTAACATTATGAATAAGCTTCTTGCCGAATCCACATAAAAAGAAAAAAATTATGTTGGTAACATCATCACAATGGATCGGTACCATAAATGCCAGCAGTTGTACGAGTTTTATCACATCACCACTCTTGATAAACACATGGATATTGATTCTTATGATCATAATTATCTTATTTACGTAGATAATTACTATAATATTATGCATATCGACATATATTTGCCCAGATCATCACTAAGTCGAGTAATCAAGGACGATCAGTAAATTAACTCACTGTCATGCTTAAAGTGCAAGTAGTGAACTTTCTTCTTAGGTGCACCCTAGTAAATGTACTCATCCAAAGACGGTGAATAGTTGCAACAAAGCTACCTAGCATCAGCCAAATATATATGACCCACAGAAATTTGCCCACCAAAAGAATTATACACTTTGTATCTGGTTACATTTGAATGGTATATATGATCTTGATGATATGAAAGCAATATTTTACATGTTCTGCAAGGTAGGTTAAAATACACGAGCAAAGTTCTTTCATTACATCATAGGTCATTCCATTAACGAAGTTAAAGTAGGAGGCACTAAGGAGAAACATACAAACAAACTCACATGCATTTACACACATTGTCAAAGGAAATTGAAAACATGTAAATTGTCCAACATACGATATTCACAGAAAGCTGACCTAGTGTTTCATTAGTAAGTTGTTAATTTATCAATCCATTTACCTTTCCTTATTTGGATCCTCACGATAAGCAAAAAGTAAAAGGAACACAACTTCCCAAAAAAAAAAAATGATACTATAGTGTAAGATTATGAGTTTCTTATAAAGAATCGATGAACAAAACAACAATACTCTCTTAGGACCCCTTTTAGGTCTTAATTTAGAAATAATAGTTTTTTATTAGGTGCTTCACCTCATAGGTCTAATCCTAGCAGTGTTCAAATTTATAAAAAAGATAAGGGCAAGCAAGTCTTCAATGAAATGTCTAGGATGAGTTAAAAGGTTCAATGTACTAAATGTTGAGGTTTCGGTAATATCTTTGTTAACGATACCTCTAATTAACCCTTAATCATCCAGGAACATAAAGATATAGGTCAAAGGGAATACTATTGTTTCAAGTATATGAACACAATTATGAGGATTTTAGTAACATAGATAAAAAAAGATGTGCAAGAAGAGGGACTTAACACTATAAGTCAAAATAAGTCTGAAAATGAGGTTAATAAAAAATATAATAATTTTATTTTAGTGGTGGAGAAAGAATTTTTATGGAAACTTTCCAGTGGAATTGCCCGAAGAGGTAAATATAATCTTAAAAGAGTCTCATAATATTAGTCTTCTCAAACTACTTGATTCCCTACCCATCATGCTTGACGTCCAACATATTATAGATTTAGAGCAACATGTTAAACTCCCCAATCCTTTACCCTTAACACATGATGAGGAAGATGAAAATATTTCTAATTTACTAGGTTATGTCCAAACTATATCTACTAAAGCTTCAAATAGTGTTTGTTCCACTCTAGACCCTCGATCATATAGTGTTCATAATTACAAACCTAAAAAGCCTATAGATCTTCTTCCTATGTCTTTTCACTCTAAAATGTTTGATTCAACTGAGTTATTTGCATGTATAGTTTATATTTTGCATGTTGATATCATAAAACAAATTCAAGCAAGTAATGAACAATACAAATTTCGAGCTGATTCACATAAGTATCATGATGTACTTAATGTTGGAGATTATTTCATGATACAGATTAGACTTGAACAATGTTCTTTAAAAACTAGTCATAAATTATAAGTGTGTGGTGCTGACCATTCAAAATATTGCAAATGAATTAATCAAATAATTATGTCATTAAATTACCACTAAACTTTGATATTATCTCTACTTTTGACACGAAGAATCTCGTTATATATAAAACACAACAATATATCCTTGATGATCTTTTTAAAACCCCTGTTCCATTATCCTTATTTTTGGCACAAAAAAACATATCAATGTTTCTTTGGATGCACAAGTTGTTATTACCAGGGATGATGAACTTCAACAAATCACAGCATATGAGTTAGACAAACAGATTTAGACTATACTTGAATTATCAGAGAGACATCATAACAGCTTGATCATGATCTTTTAGAGTATTATTGGAGTCACCTTGAACTACACTCAACGAGATCAAATTTCTTCAACCTTAGGAAAGTTAGCGGACATAGTCTCGAGGCATTGTTTACGCACTCGTATGATCATAGACGATGGAAGATAGCCTAAACTGTTGAGAGATTAGGTTTTAACTATTTTTTCTGGTTAATTTATTTGAACTTTTAGTTAAGACTTATTTCATAGGTTTTATTTGTTGGGTTTCATCTAGCTATTATTAAGTATTCTATTTATTGGGCTATAAATACAATTGTTTATTCTAGTTAGAGTTTTAATATTTATATTCTATTTTTCTAAATATTAAACAGTTATTAAATTTAATAAAAATTACGAAGTTACAAATTTTTCATACTCCATTCTTTCTCTTCAACTATTTTTTTCTTTTTGTTTGGCTTGTTCTTTTCTCTCATAGTTAATTACTTCATCTTCAAACCTCCTTTGTCCCGCATCAAATATATGACGCATATTGAGGAAATGAACTTTCTACCTTTTTGAGTTCGCATCATCAAATTGTAACCCGTGATTTCATCACGCTTTTTGACTCACCAATTCCCTGCCCTCTTTGCTGCAAAAGCTGCCTGAAAGGAGAAAAAAAACAAGAAAAAATAATAATTCAAGGTTCAAGCCCAGCAGGAACACAAGCTAGTTCTAGTAAAAGAATAATTTAGAGAATGGTTAGATTACAAAAGAAAATTTGAAGAAAAGGTCCTCGTCCCAAGTTTTCCTACATGATTGAAGAAAGGCTGGTGCAGATGACTTACAAAGAGACTATATCAGAAACTGGATTCAAAGCTTCTCAGTTTATCTTAGTGAAACTATTAACACTACAGCTGACTATGCGCTCTTTATCATGGTATCCTTCTTGCTAGACACTTGTTGCAGGTGCTTGGAGATTGAACCAGGCTCCTTTGAGATCGTTAGATGCATCTCTAGTGGTGCTGACCATTGTCATCCTCCATTTTAAATCCCATGCATGACATTATCTCTATGCTGCAAATGTGCAGTGAAGATTGGATCCTTCATGATTCAAGAAATAGACAAAAATATGTGTTGGCTACTTTTGCTCAAATTGGCTGAAAGAACCTGGATGTTCAGCGCAAGTGTGGAAGTTTCCGCTGCTTGGTTTGTGAGTTCACCTTCAAGCTGATTACATATAAAGAATTACATAGAGCACAAGATTACTCAAGTTCCTTTGAAATTTTGGTTTGAGATAGTAGTGTGTAGATTTCTGCATTCAAACAGTACAGGAAAAGTGAAGTACAAAAAATAAGGGGTCACAAATTTCAGCTCCCATTTGATTCAGCTCAAATTAATATCACTGATGATAGATAAGAATGAATTTATCAAATGTACAAAAAATACCATGCACCTGTGTTGTTTGATGCCTGCAATATGTAGGGGTATGGGTCATTTATTATTTCTAATTCAACAGATGAACTTCCCAAGAAAGATTGAAATTTACTTAATCCAACACATTTTCCTTCTTCTTCCAATTTTCTCTAACTTGGGTACTTGTTTATCAAACAGTTGAGTTTTCATAGCCCTCAAATTTTCCTTTTTCATCTTTTCTCAGCTTCTAATCAAGTGCCATCTTCTTGGTCATGTATTAAGCAATCAACTTCAGGCACATAGCCAGCCTCTTTCATATGCTGTACAGGTAATTCCAGAACTTCATAAACCCACTCTTTATGAGAACCCATCTTATTTCCAACAACAAAACTGTAAACCTGGTTTCGTACCTCAATCCAACTCCTCCCAGCCACTTTTCTACACCCTGCTCTCTTCATCAACTTTCTCATTCTTGCAGCTTCTCCCCATTTGCCTTCTGCAGCATAAATATTTGACAGCATCACATAGGTCTCTACCATGTTTGGTCTCAAAGCCAATGCCTTCTTAGCTGCCAATTTCCCCAACCTCGAAAAGTTATGTGCCTTGCAAGCACCAAGAAGTGCACCCCAAACAGACTCATCAGCCATAAATGGCATGCTTCGTATTAGTTGATAGGCCTCCTCCACTCTCCCCGGTCTCCCTAGCAAATCTACAACACAGCCATAAATCTCCTGATTTGGCTTGATGTGATAATCATTTATCATACAGTTGATGTACCTCAAGCCTTGATCAACTAGTCCAGCATGACTGCACGCACTTAGAACTGCCATAAACACTACCTGATCAGGTCTGATGCCTGACTTGACCATCTCATCAAACAACTCAACAACCTTTTTACCGTATCCATGAGCCCCATATCCAATCATCATAGAAGTCCAAGAGACCAAATTTCTACAAGACATTTCACTAAATATTTTGCATGAATCAAATATATTACCACACTTTGCATACATATCAATCAAGGCATTAGCCAATTCCAGGTTTCTGTCAAGCCCTCTGCGAAAAATTCCTCCATGAACTTGCTGTCCACAACACAAAGCTGCTACATTCGCACATGTTGCTATTAGACTGGTAAAAGTGAAGCAATTTGGAGTAAAACCTTCTGACTCCATTTGTGAAAATATAAAGAAAGGCTCAATGGAATCCGATCTTTCATACCCTGCTATTAATGTATTCCATGTGATCAAATCTTTTTCAGTCATATCATTGAAATACTTGTTTGCCTCAGATAAACATCCACACCTACAATACATATCAAGTATAGAATTTGTGACAGGAAGATCGGATTCAAACCCATGTTTGATCACCGCTGTGTGTATTTGTCTGCCAAAATTCTGTGAGCCAATTGAGGCACATGCTCTAACAGCTATCGAAATGCTATGTGGGTTCAATGCTACTCCGTCCTGTTTGTCATAAAAGCAACAAAGTCACGCATTACTACAATATTCATAGCATCATGAAAGTTAAAACCACTTAACAAGCTAAGGCCACTGTGTGCTATAATGGTTAAAGTACTGCTTTTGACATGTTAAGTCCGTTGCATGATTGAGTTTATTCCTACGGTTGTTTGTTCATCCACTTACCAGTAGCATTTCCCGGAAAATTTGAAGTGCGCGATTGCCATTGCCTCTGTGAGTGTAACCAGCAATCAAGGTAGTCCAAGACACAACATTCTTCTCTTTAATATCGTGAAAAACAACACAAGCATCCCTCATTCCTACACCACAAGAAGCATACATATCCATGAGAGCATTATCCACATAAATAAACCCCTCCATAAACCTTCTTTTTATAGCCAATCCATGGACCAAACGCCCACAAAAAACACGCTTCATGCCTTTACAAGCCTTCAGAACGCTTGATATTGTGAACGCATTTGGTGGGTCATTTCCATTCTTAACCATATCGACAAAAACACTCCATGCTTGAGTGTATTCATTGCAATGCGTGTACCCTGAAATCATCGTCGTCCATGCAACAACATCTCTCTCAGGCATTTCATCAAACAAGTTGCGTGCTTGACTAGTTAGGCCTCTTTCAAAATATGATTTTAAGAGGTCTGTAGCTAAAATGGAGGTACCCTTTGCATTAAAAGGTGTACCTGATTTCTGGGTCGGGGTGTTTTGGGCCCACTGTAGGTAGTTTTTCATCATGGGTGGGAAAGGATGGAAGTTATTGGCGGATAGTAGTCTTTTTGTGCTCATGTCTAGTGTACCTTGTCATCGTCTGCACTTTTGGTTCATAGTTTAAACTTCAAGCATTCTATAGTGTGGAAAGGGTGTAGAGTATGTTGGTGTCTGCTTCGAGATCACACAGACAAGATGTCTGATGTAACTGAATCTGGCATTTGTCCCAGTTCCACAAGAAGATGACTACTATAGGCTCCCTTTGTTGGGCCCAAAAGACAAGGACTTGACGTAAAGTTTTTGCTGCAAATGGTCATGACTATGAAGCCATCGTTCAACACCTTCAAAGACGCTATTTTTAGCCATGAAAGAACTGGAATTTCAAAGAAAAATTTTGAAGATCATATTGTTTATTGTACACGGCTAAATGCAAGACAATTATTCAACATCATTTGTCGAAGGGTTGGCCTTACAATTAAGGGTGTACTTTTCCTGTTTTCTTATGAAAATTCTCACGAATTCTCTCGTTCTTATTGAATGTACTCTCAAGAGATACACACACCACCTTGTGAAAAATACCATCTTGCTGTAAGAATTTTAATCCAAAAAATATTTTTGAGAAAAACATAAAATAAATCTTTTTTAAACACAATTTAAAAATAAGTTTATATCTTTTCAGACAAGGAAAAACTTCTCTTCTGTCTTTGTTATCCAACCAAACGCTACATGTAACTTGACCATCTATTATGCCACGAGCATTTGAACCCTACAAGCCACCTGGGTTATGTAGTCACGGCTCACAACTATAGAACTCTCTTCATACAAGAATGCAAACGCATTATGTGATTATCAGCAAATATGCACTGTATAGCCCACTAAACAAGAAAATAAAATATAGGTGAGGTAATTCCAAGAAAACCCTAGCTTGATAAATTAGAAATGTGTTTATAAAGAACAAAGTAATAATATACAAACTGAATATGACAAGGGGAAGAACCATAAAAGCTTTCGTCCCACTGGTCATTGAAAACACAACACCGATCAACTTAGCTAATTAATCGGCTAATTAACGTTTTATTAAAACTAGATCTATGGTCTAGTTGTGTGAAGATGCTGCTCCTAGTATACCTTGTTTCTTTTGTGGTTGAAAATCAATGTTTTATCAGTCTATCCTAGTAACATATCTGTACAGTAACAGAAATTCTGCCTTTAAAAGAATGGCATCATTCTAGACAAGAATCTGTGACCTGGCGGCGACTCGAGAACACCTCTTCCGGCCACTTGTGTTAAGCCCACAAACACAGAACTCAAGAAGATCATAATCCTCATCCCAGAATAACAAGGATGCCTTCTCTGGATTCTCCAAGAGAACTTTCGATGTTAGGAAACCTGCAACCGTCCATGTTTGATAAAGTCGGGATTGCTTTCCAATAAACTTCCCACTTCGGGTGTCATAATACTCTGGCCAATGGTCAACTTGAAGTCTCTTCTCGGCCAAAGCAATAGCCTTCTGAGCTAGTTCCATTCTATCCATCTTCATGCATGCCAATGTGAACTGAAAGCAAAACGGAAAGAATTCAGAGGGCAGAGATCAATCAAGAGATTCAAGGATAAAAGAAACAGCCATCACATGAAAGGTCCAAACACAAAATCCATACATCTTTGGACCACCAACATTGATGTTACTTCCGAAAAATGGTGACACTTTGGATTTTAATATTTTTTTTTTTTTTGAGGGGGGGGGTCTCATGACTCTTTTCTCATTAGCATGACTAACCAGAAACCTTTAGAAACTAGATTCCATTTAACCCAACAAAACTACAGAGGTTTACTGAGTATGAATCAGCATTGCATGCTCGTCTGCTGGTTCCAAATCAAATTTGTTAAGCCTTAGCAAAACATACATATAGCAAATGAAGTCAAATGTACCTGCCACAGAAGTGTTGGCCATGACCCACCATTATGATATGACCAAGGGCTGCAATGTACAATCAAATAGAGAAATTTTAGAGTTTATAGAAATTCTAAATTGAACAATGCATGCACATGCACAGAGAGTTTAGGTCAAAATTTTAGACACTCACGTGTTCTTAGGGTCACTGCCGGTGATTATACGCCAATCCTCAGACTCCAGAGCAGGGTAACATATCTTAAGAGGCATATTTCCCACAAGATCATCCCATTTGGATTCAATCAGATTTAGAACAGCTTCATTTTGTTTTGGGGTACCCAAAGATGAAACAACAGACCAAAGATTTCCAAGAGTGAAAAATCTAAAATCCATGTGAGCTGGCTGCAGATTGCCAATCAGATATCCACCTTCCTCAGGTATCCAATCCATGAGCCATGATGGAATTTGTTCAGGATAAATATTAAATTTGTTGGTGGCTTCTGTAGAATACTCTTCTGTTTTATACCGGTATATCTCATTGATCTTTCTCATATCTACCCAATAGTATTCTCTAATGTGGAATGACAATGCACTGAGTCTGTTGTTGATAGCCCTCACCAAATTCTTTGATCCATCATTTACAACTAGCATCTCACGGGAAGACCGTAGAGCAGAATAAAACAAGGCCTGCACAAAGAGACATGTGGTTGTAAGGTAAACCATAGATGAGTAAGCATAAAAAAATGAAAGAAAAAAAATAACTTGTACATATAGCTGGGTGATTACTGACTAACATTCTGTATTCATGTAAAAAAAAAAAAAAAAAGCAGCATCAGAGCAATGTTTAAAAGTGCATTGTAGATATGAGAAATATATAACAGACCAAAGGCACAAGCAAACGGAGAAAGTTAAGTTTTTCATATCATTAAGCCAGCATACCTCACAGCTGCATTCTATAGAGCTTTCACTCATTACATTTGCAGAAAGTCGGGAAGTAGTTCATAAACCAGACTCAATTTCCACACATAACAATTAAAAGCAATGTAGAGATACATAGGTTATGGAACCTCCAAACTCATATACAACAGAGCCATAAATTTTCAACTGGGCTAAACTCCACATTGCTTGAATTTAAATAAAAAAAGCATACTACAAGGACATGACAAACCACACTAACAATATGTTCGTGTATATTCCATTGTCGTGGAAACAGAAATGCAGTGACAACATAAATAGCCCAGGTCCAATTACCAACCAACAGTCTCCAAAAGGACAAGGTATGGAAATAACTCACTTGGATCTCAAGGGGGTGACCATGGATCCCCATCCGCCGATCTATCATGCAGGAGCCATCGGTGACTAGAAGAGAAGGAAACATATCAAACCCATCAGCTAAGCATAAGTTTAAGATCAGTTTTATGCCAGTCTGAACATCCACCCTTTCTTGTAAAGCATAGTCACCAGTGAGTTTCCCATATGCCCTCAATAAAATAATCCACCACAACCCTATCAAAAAAGAAAAGAAGAAACACAGAGCTATTAATCAACAAGAATCAGTGAGAACTACTAGGATCAATAGTTGTCTCCTGGAATATATTACAGCTACAGAAGTTGGACTTTAACAACTAGAATCAAATCCAAGTACCATGGCAATTTTTAGAATCGAAATGTTCAAAGAGGTGCAACATACTAACCAGAATCCACAGGTGCAACACGGCCAATAGCTGATTCGCCAAAATCAGGATCTAAAACTTCTTCAAGTTTATTGTCATCAAGAGGCACTGTTCTGACTTTAAAACTGGCAGGCATCAGCCCCTGTCCTGGACTATAGCAGTCCACTGTTTTCTCCCAACTCTATGATAAAACAAAAACAATTTTTTTGTGTGATTTTCAGAACATCAAATTTAAAAACTTTCTATACATGCAATGATATGGTTAGCTAATATGAACAATACGCAGAAACCTTAAAGAAAGGTCAGTCTGAAAGATGAAAAGAAGACATAACAAATTATAACCGATAACAAGGATAACAAATCAAATCTTGAGAAACAGCAAATTTAGTATTAGATGGCATTTGAATGCTCTGATCATCATTAAAAAGTTTACCAAGTTTTGCAAGTTGACATTCATACTAAATTTTGTAAACCATAATGGTCAACAAGGAAAATAGGTGTATTTCATGACTTGTAAACAGATCCTCATTAATAACTTGTCACGCATAAATCAGGCATCTTAATACTGCTCAAACTAGAAGAATGATATAACTAAGAAATTATCATGCGGAACAATGAAAGGATAGATCAAACAAGCATACAAAAGCAGCCTGGAATGTTACCTGCAATTGCAAGGCATGAAGCAAGAAATTCTTCACAATCTCCCCTTCTCCTCTAAGCAAAAAGGCGAGAGCTGAAGGAACAAAATCACGAACAAACACCTGATCATAATTCAATGGCATCTTATCCCCTGGATCATTTGCGGCCACGGTCCCCACAGGACTCCCACAGTACATAACAACAGCATCATTCAACAACTTCCATGCTTCCTTTTCTATATCACTCTCTTCCCTCTTAGTACTAACAATCTCAACTCCTTGACCACCATCCAAATCCTCTCTATTTACACTTTCACCATCATCAACAAGAACCCCTAGCCTAGATTCTTCATCCCCTAAAACATGCTCATCTTTATCAATCCTCTCAACCACCAAAGGCTTAACACTAATCCCATTTTGCACAAAAATTCTCTCAAAATTCTTATCATTCACTCTTGTCTCAACAGACGTTGAAAACTCCCTGAATTGTGAGGCAACACTAGCAACAACAGAAACCGCCCTACTATCTCGTGCTATAAGCCTAGATTGGCCAGACCTGATATTGGGAACACAAAAAGATTTCCGGGATTCATTTAAAATGGTTTTGAACCCCAAGATTCTAAAAGGGCAGGTCAAAAACTGCTTGCTTTTATCAAAATTAAACTGATTCCCAGATAAATTGCTCGTTAAACTATGATGGCGCTTAAAAAAGACTGGATTTTTCGTAGATATAAGAAATCTACAAGAGGGTTTCATTGTAGAATTGCCAATAATACTAATAGTATTCATAGAGTCAAGAACCAAATAACACAAATAAAAAATGTGTTGAAGCAAAAAGCTTGTGCCTTTTTAATTGTCAAGATATGAGGAAAAAAAAGTTTATATCTTTTGCATTTACAAGCAAGAAAAGATTCAAACTTCAATGAACAAAAACGATACTAGATTTTGAATTGAGCTCACAGGCAGAGAAAAAGAGAGAAATTGGTGATCTTTGACAATAGATTATGGTGTCTGAAGGAAGAGAACATGAAAACTCTTGTCGTTTTAAATATAGGCGGTTGTGAAGAAGGAAAGATTTTGTCTTGGTCGTTCTGATAATAACAAAGATGGAAGGAGGTTGTTGATTTCTAGTCAAGGTTATAAAATGACTATAATACCCCTAACCTAAATGTTTTTTTAGCCCCTGAAATTCTTGTGCTGTTTTAGCTTAGTCCTTACATCTGAAACCTTACAACTTAGTTCTTTAACTATTGTTGACCGTTCATTATTCCTTACGAGCACAACAAAAGAATGGAAAGAGAGGCTCAAAAGTATTTGGTAAAACCTCAAAAATGTACAGCAACTATCGGAATAGTATTAATTTTACCCCCAAAACGAATTTTTGTTTTGATTTTGTACAAATAATTTTGATCTCTTAATTAGGGTTTCGTGCTAGAATTTCTTAATAAAAAAAAATGTTAGATTCCCTAAAAAAAAATTATAATTTATACGCATGAAAGATCAAATTGAGAATTTCTCAAACTCGAGGGACAAAATTGGGTATTTTGAGGATTACCGAGAATGTTATCCTCTCATTCACCGAACTGACCAAAGCAAAAGAATAGCCCCTCACATCCCCATAGGCCATGGATGCGTGTTTAGCCAATGGCTGCTCATGAATTGGTGTGTTCAATTTTGGCTTTAACCATAGTCTTCTCACATATTCTTGGAAGTGTTTGTTTTGGCCATTTATATCTGTGGATATTAGGGTTTTGAGGTCTCATGATAACGGGCCATGGCGCATGGATAAGTGCCAGTGACGTGCACAGAGATAGATTGCCCTCCAATTCCTTTCATCTCTCTCTCCATCAACCACTAGCAGCCATGGAAATTCCCCCACCACTGAAAATTTTCTATTGGATTGCACTTTTTCTCAACTTTTGGATCGTGTATTTTCCCCTTTCATTCCAAAATCCAAGACTGCATTTTGCAATTCCAAGATTGATGTTGACTGCCTTTTCTTCTGTGTTTTCTTTGAAAAAGTCGCTGCTATATTTGACGTTGAACCATCTAGGGAGTTAACTTGGATTACCTTCCCGAGTTAATACCTGGTTAAGTTAAATTTCGAGCTAGATCGAAACCAATATTTTTATATTCAAAACATTGTTGTTTAGTTTTTTTCAAAAAAGAATTGTCAAAAACACTTCATTTTAAATAAATATTAAAAAATAAATTCGGTTAACTCGTCAAAATTAACTCACCGATGAAAGAAAAAAGTGCAGCAAAGAATGGAAATCAAAAGACATTTGAGTTTATCCATGGAAAAAGGACAGCTGAACCATGACCAAGTATACAGAAAAGCACATGGTTTTTGAGGGTGGCCACGGAGAAAGACATGGCTCCTTCCTTCAACAATGGTGGAAAAGGTCAAATTGACTTGTTGTTGGGGTTGTGCCAAACAAACTAGGGGAAGCCACGTCAATGGTCTTATCCCTATGTTGAGGGCACCAGGGCTAGCCATCCCTCGTCACTGTTGTCATGGATGATAGGCTCCGACTACCTTTTGGACCTTTTCTTGGGCCAGGGAGCGAGTGGGCCAGGGCCTGGTTTTAATAACAGTGCAATAAACAAAAATAATGGGCTCTAGATTGAAAATCTAAACGCTTTATTTTGGGTCAGGTCTTAACATGAAGGCCCATGTAATTTCCTTGTAAGAAAACTAAATCAGTTGTCCAATACAATTCAAACACGTGTGCTTTGACCCTACTCCATCCCATCCTCGACCTTTCTATCCCCTCTCAACAAAACACACTGACACTAGTTTGTACGTCACAAACTCATCAAGAAATGGCAAGAATTCTTGACTCGTTTCCTCCTCCAACCCAACTCACCCACCCTACTCGTTCTCGTCCTACTTGGCTCAGTTGCTCAATGCCCATCTCGCCAAATTCCACTTGCTTCAGCTCCATTCCTCACAACAAACAACTGGTATGTCTTGTCTTTCAAAAAACTATAATTTCTCATTCAGACAGTTCCTTTCCTCCATGCCTCTTGCTTTTCCCTTCCATGGTTACTTCTTTGTTCTTGATATGAAACGTGAATTTGGTGTACTTTCCATGGTTAAATCCCCATTTGTAGCTAGGAACCCAAATGTGAAATACGAAAAAAGAAGCAAGAGAGTAGGAGTTTGAATTTATGGGATTATTGTAAATGATTTGAGCGGCATGATCTTTTTAGTATATTTGCATATGGTTTTTTTAGCCAGTATATAACTTAGACTAGATTTAAGGTAGTCCAGTTGTATTACAGTAAACATGATCTCTTAGTCTCACATGACCAAATATGCGTGAAAGTAACTAGTTAATGAATGCCAGTAGCAGCTATTAGGTGTCAAGCTGATAAGGCAGAATGTAGGATTCCAATGGGTTGGAAACTGGAATTTCAAGGATTCCTATGGTTTGCAGGGAATGTTTGTATGTGATTTCCCTCCTTTAGAAACGGGATCCTGATATTCTCAGGCATCACTTTCTTGTGTGTGTGGGGAGGTGGG
>Ga0307515_10007666_pt1 | contig 21270 bp, 16 predicted proteins | sample 17_EM_MG_FD_194513 | JGI IMG/M metagenome (GOLD analysis project Ga0307515, IMG submission 194513) | Populus trichocarpa ectomycorrhiza microbial communities from riparian zone in the Pacific Northwest, United States - 17_EM | ecosystem: Host-associated > Plants > Roots > Unclassified | place...
ATTATTATAATAAATGCTTTCCATTGCCAGCTTTCCCTGTAAAACATAATTTTTAACTTTTTTTGACTTTTTTTATGCTCATTAAATCTATTTAGATTGATGAGGAAAAAAAATTAACTAACGGTTCTTTATTCATAGTTAAACCCATGCCCGGACTAGAACATGAGTTAAACAAGCGTGTCTGATAGGGTATTTGAAAGTGTAGTTGTGGTTGTGGTTGTTTTCAAAGTGTTTTTTACTTAAAATGCATTAAAAAAATATTTTTTTTATTTTTAAAAAATTATTTTTGACATCGATGCATCAAAATGATCTGAAAATACTAAAAAAATATTAATTTAAAGTAAACAAAAAAATAAAAAAAAATTAATTTTTTTCAAAAACACTTTTAAAACACAAAAACAAACAGAACAACTTTTATCTTTTCACTATAAGTTCAAAATTCACTTTGCTTATATTATCTTCCATCTAAGAGCTTCGTGTCTTTTAAATCTAATTTAACTTTTTATCTTTCCACTATATAAACAACAAAAAAAATTAATTTATTTCCTATAAGGAATTAAAGTTTTGAGTTTTACAAAACATGTCAACCAAAAATTATTTTAAATAAAATTTATATTCATTCACAATTTGTTTTAGTCATGTTAATGTTAATATTCTATGTTAAAGAATTTTATTAAAATATAAATTTCAATAATTTTTTAACCATAAAAGTTAGTTAATTCTATTTTTAATTTGAATTCAAGTAAATCCATTTATCATGGTTTTATAAAATTTCGAATGATTATTTTTAAAGCGCTGAAGTTATTTATTTATTTTGATAAACAAAAATGCATATTAAAAAAAACTCCAGACAAAAACATGTTGGAGAGTAGCCGTGAAGATTGGCTAAAACCTAATAAAGATACAAAACCAAAACCCACAACATCCAGAAAAGAGACTTAAAGACACAAGCCCAAGGATGAACGAACACATAAATCAATGGGAAATTCGACAAAGCATGTCATGTCCTGTTTGAAACAAAAATTAGTTAATTTCATTTATCCTTTTTAATAAGATATAACATTCCACTAATGCATGTATTAATTCATAAAGTCTTTTATAAATCTTCTCAAATCTACATGTTATATAATAATTTAATTCATTATTTAATCTTTATATATAATGTTAAATAATTTTTTGAAGGTTAGAGTTTGAGAAACCGCTTTCAATCATGTTTTGAAAACTACATTTTCAATTAAATTATGTATTTTTTAAAACAATTCTTTCAAGGTTTATAAACAAATATGCGATTACTATTTAATAAATATAATTTAGTTTCATTTATCCTTTTATTAGAACATATCATTCCATAATGATATTAATTTCTTTAATATCATCTTATATAACTTTTCCACAAAATATATCGTCTCAACTAAAATACGATTTTTTTTAAACAATCCTTTTAAGATTTTCTTAATAAAAAAAATTAATTTTTAATCAATGGAAATTGGTTTCATTTTTTTCATGAGACATATATATCATTTCATTAGTAATCTTAATTCATTGAATAAAATATTTTCTAACTTCTCTATAAACCTCTCTCTCTCTCTATATATATATATATAATAATTTAATTCACTATTTTTTAACATACTTGTATTTACTATTAAATATTTTTTAAGGATTATATATATTTGATAAACCATCCATAACTCGTGGTTCGTTGACTAGTAATTATAATAAGAAGAAAGACTACACACACACACCAAAAAAAAAAAACCCTCTTATATTCAACAATTTTATTTTATCTTTAATTGGCTCAAATTAATTATCTCTGGCATTATTAATATTTCTCATGACCTTTCTCTGATTATGCTGCGCATCAGCAGGCTGATACTTGGTCGACGACCTCTGATCGTCTGCACATAGTAGCAGGTTCCGACAAGCAAGTGGCAATTGACAATATCAGGAGTATTTCCCGGCAACCTCCAGGAGGCAAGAGCACATCTCTTGAGGTTTAGAAAACATGAGCATGTGATCAGAACCAGGGACAACTTTTACTTCATCCGGTGGATTTTTTTCAATCATCCATCTCTGTATAGCTTCCTTTATTATCTTGTCTTGGTCACACACGATATAAACTCGAGGAACCGATCCGTACTTCTCCTTCGTAACCCAGACTTCTTCTTGAGTCGCCTCGTCACTAAACAAAGGGTGAGGTCGCAGCAACAGCTTCGCTAGCGTAAGATCCTGCAGGTCAAGTTTTCAAAGAAAAAGAAAACGAGGCAAGCAAGATGAGCAGGAGAGAAGAAGATTCAATCAAGTTTAGAGAAATCACGGTGTGCTAAAACATATCTAATAAATCATGCATGAAGAAAAATACTCTTTACCACCTTGGCAGGGGAGAGCTGGTACAGCTGGATTGACAGGCAGTCGGGCCCAAGCAGTATGGACGTTGGAGGATTGTTGGGCCCATTATCAAACATATATTGTGAATCCATGAAGGAACCCGCTTGTCTGGCATTCTGATAATATATTTCCAAAGTAAATATCACCGTTTTACACAGAGAGAAAGCTTAAGAGAGTGATGCGATTCCCACTCCATAGCTATCCTTGAACTTCAATTTAAGAGAGCAATATGAGATGGAACACAAGAATTAAAGAAGATTAACATAATCACTTCATAAAGTTCTGAAGTTATTTACAATACGCAGGATCATTGCTGTAATGAGTATACCAAAATGCAACTGCAAGGAGAGGGACAGCAAGAACAGGCCATTGAGCTTACGGTTACGCGAGTTGGCTCATCTTAGGCAAAGGGATTTTAACAAATAGGTTGCTTTCAAGGAAAAGAAAGTCTTTCTCCGAGAAGAAAAATCTTCAGCGTCCATAATTGAATTTGGAAGAGGTTGAAATTTAGACCCATTAGACACTATATCATCGTTGACCCATCAAGCACATTTGGCATTAACCCACATGGTCATGGATTGGAGTAGCCCTAGAGCCTGGCCATGCTCCATCGTTGATGTTTGGCCATTAATGGTGCCTATGCTAGACAATGTTGAAACGAAGCTCAGAGCAAGCTCAATTTTTTGTGGGATCTAAGTTCATCACTAGTCTAAACAAAGTAAGAGATTTAGGCAAACAGGATGAAATCTGTTCCCTCACAATCGCATTCTCAGCCTCTCAAACAATCAGCTACAATCAAATACAAGTAAATCTAATTTGCTGGCTAGTAATTAGAGAAAAGCTACCATCTTATGGAGATCCATGTAGCCTGCATAATAGATCTGAAATAGCACAAGCCAGGGCAAGAAATAACAGCCTTATAGCTAATTAAGACGTCGAGAAATCATAGAGTATAAATATCATGCTACTTTCCTTCTCTTCTCCATAAAAAAAAATAGCTCCTTCTCTGGAAGCTTTTAATTTTTTCTGTGTATGTGTGTGAAGAGAGAAAAGGGAAAAAAAAAAGAGCAAATGATACCTCTTCCTTTGCAGCTGTGAAGCTCAGATCAGGACCTGGCATGATACATGCTGCGAAGACTGCACAAGAAATTTTCTCAGGGAACCTTTCCATTGCAACAGAATTACTGAGCCCACCCATACTGTGACCCACTAGAATCACCCTTTCTTCTGGTGGCAAAGATGTCATGAATTCCATCAATGGCTCGAAATAGTCTGAGATCGCATGGAGCTCTTCTACCCGCTTTGGATGGACCCCTGAAGCAGCCATATCCAGAGCTGTAACTTTGTGACCAGCTGATGTAAGCAAAGTTGCCACCTTATACCAACACCATGCTCCATGACAGGCTCCATGGACTAGCACAAAATGCTTCTGCCTCTCCATCTCCTATCCCCTGTGTCTGTTTTCCCGTCCTGCTGGCTATATTATAATTTGATTGAAGAACAAGTTGGATGGCAGAGCTTAGTTCATCTTCTTGAGGAGCTGTTATTGTTAAAAAAATATTCTCAACTTTCACGTCACATTGAAAATTCAACAATGGCATTTTAACTGACCCACATTTGTCATTTTGTTTTTTTTTTTAGTTTAATGTGGGTGTCCGGGCCAGCTTTCGTGTATCTCGAATAATTTCACGGGCCCTAAAGTTAACGATCATATAAGCCTCCAGTGACCATCTTATGAGCAACCACATAGCTCGAACCTAAAACCACAAAAAGCAAAACTCTTCATCGCATTTTGCCGTCTCTTGATAGCATCACAAGTTGTAATCTTCCTCAGATAAAACAGCAGCCGGCCACGTGTAGAAAGAGAGAGATAAGGGGGTTCTTTTGGTCCTTGCTGCAGAGACTAAACTTCAGTCTGCAATCAACTTTTGCATTAATTCAGCTTCGTAGCCAAAAAAGATGAATTATACATGTTCAAGTGTTAAAATCAAGTGGATGAATTTTTTATTTTTTTTTATTAACGTAGATGTCCAGACCAGCTTATATATATCTTAACTAATGTTACGGGTCCTGAAATTAACGATCATATAAGCATATAGTGGTCATCATATTAACAACTACAGGGCTCGAACTTGAAATTATATAAAGAACAAACCCCTTAATCCCAAGCTCTTACCACTGGTCACCAGATGAAATCTTCACAAGGATGGTCACGGTGCAGGAGCAGAGCGAAGCCAATTTCAAATGTGCTGCGAAGCTTCATCTCTTCCCATTTTCCCTTTGGGTAGGATCATTTGGTATTGTGCTCTCCTTTACAACCAGACTCCTCTTTAGGTTAAAATTCAATTGCCGAGTGGTGAAGTCAGGTTGTTAACAAACTGGATAGATGTGAGAATAGCAAAGGGTTATATACTGGTATGGCACAATGGAAACAGCAAAATGCTGTGGTATTTGATGATGCTATAGTTGATATCCGGTAATAACAATTCATTGGCAATTAAAAAAGTGTCAGAAATCAACAATATCAGAGTTGTTCCGCCTTGATCTACTGTTTCTTCATATTGGCAGGCTCCTCCTCGTGGCTTGCTGAAGATCAATGTTGATGAGGGCATGGTCTACAGAATGTAAAGAGGGTGAAATCAGCATCATTCTTCATGGTGATTCTGGCAGTTCATTGCTGCAAAAGAGCTACCGCCTTAGCATGTTTCTGATGCCTGGTTTATCGAAGCTTGAAGAAGCGTATCCATTTGGGCTCCTCCTGTGTAATGGCAAAATTTTGAAATGGGAACTGATTGTATGGAATAATTAATGATCTTCACGTCGGTGCTCCTGAACCTGTTGTTCAATGTTGCGATGTCGTGGTCACATAAATTAATTATTCTAACTAAAACAAACAAGATATCATAGAGCAAGGTAAAGGTTGATCCCACAAGAAATACCTAATTTAGATTTTTATGCTAGATGATTCAAAATTAGAGGGTTTTGAAGTTATCTAGGCTATGTTATGGTAAATAGAAGAAAACAATCAAGTTAAATTAAATAAATCCAAAACTTATCAAGAGAAAAACCTTGGTCTCAAGTAAACGTCCACCTATGAAAATAAAAATTGATCACTAAAACGATACGTCAATTTATATTCTGAATATCTATCTTTCCTTAACAAGAGTCAGCTAACTAATCCGCGGTGTAACAAACCTTAACCATTAAACAACCACAGTGTCTGCACTAGTAATTTAATTCAATGGCAGCCTTAAGAACTAGATATGTTGATAAATCTAGACAACATAATTGTCTGCAGTCTATGTTTGATTTAATTGAATGTTTTTCCTAAGATTAACAACATAGATCCGTTATAATTATTAAACTTAGTGGCTTCACAAGTTCAAATATCACAACTTCAGTTTTGATAGCAAACTTAATAATAGATTGATTTAGAATAATAATTTAGAGTCTGCTCTAACAATCAAACTAAACAATCATAGAAAATAAGTATAGAAAAACATTCATAAGCATCATATAAACTGAGAGAAAAGATAAAATAGATCTTATAGTTTTTGAAATCCAAAGGTTTTTGTATCCTTTCAACCAAGAAAGATAGCTTAGCCTTATATGTCTATTGAAAAAACTAATGATTAGAACAGATGAGAATATAATTTCGGGTATAGAAGAAAATGGTAGAGTTTTCTTCTTCTTTCTACCCGCCTCCTCCTTTTTCTCTCTCTCTTTATTTTTATTTTATATGAAACCCTAATCCTCACATCCCTCCAATCCGTTTGTATTCTCCTAAAAAATATAAAAACTGTCATTTTCAAAGTAAACAATTTACATTTAAGTAAGTTAGACTTATTTCTTCACAAAAATATGTTTGCTGGCAGAATTTATAGGTTGTCTTAGAAAAATCATCTCTCTCATATGAGCTTTTTTTCTGCTGACTTTTGGTATGGTGATAGGTCTTTGTATCAGGAATTCAAAACAATTGAGTTTGCATCAAATAGACTTCTCTAACTCAAGATATTCAAGTCGGAATGGCCGAAAGTCAAAATAGACAGAATGCAAGACTTGTCTTTGAAAGCTGCGATTTCCATCCTTTTTTTTTTTTTGTTCTTATCATATATGTATAGAAAGGTATAGATATTAGATTTCTAATGTCACTAAAATTATTTTATTTTGACCTCTACAACTCAAGTTCTGCATAAAATATTCAACACGGGTTGGAATATGGTTTGAATTTTATCTCCAATTTACTTTTTTTCAAATCTCACATTCAAAAGTACTTTCAAAACATAAAACAAAGATTATCAATGCATTTTATATATAAAACATAAATAAAATACTAAATAAATATAAGTAAAATTATCAAATAACATGGTTGCATCATTAAAATAATTTTACACGGTATACTTGTAGTGTTTGATGGAGCAAGTGTTTTTATCATTCATCGTATTAGGAAACCTTGTAACAAGGCAGCGAATATTGTGTCTTCATGCGTTGTTGAACATATATGTAGCTTCATGATTTACATCTGTTGCTCGTTTGCTTAATGCCTGTGTTATCATGAGAGGGTAGCAGTACATGATGTGCGTGACCACCGTTGTACTCAAGGATGTTCTATTCGATTCGATTCATCGTAATGAAGATTTTCCTATTGTATTTTTGCATAAAACGCAAGCAGAACATGAATAAAAGAGTATCTCTTTCATTATTTTTAAAATCAAGAGTTAACTCATGAAATTATATAATTTTACAAGTTAACATATATCTAACATGTAAAATCAAACTAAAAATTTAAAACCAGTAAAATCGGACTTAATTCATGCAAATCCATTAAAATTGGTAAACTCGGTTTGATTTTATGAATTTATTAAATTTATAATATGAACAAAGTCAGGTTTAATTTTGGCCTTACAATATCTGCTAATTAGTTTTACAAAATTGGACATATCTTTCACACCATACATTGGATAGAGATAAAATTTTATAGGGAAATATTAGACACATGAAAATATATTGTGGTAAATTTTCAAGTCAAATAAAGTTCGGGAACATAATATTTCAAAGGGTCAAAGTTAGTAGACGAATCTTGTCAAATATATCAAACTAAACCTTCGTGTACTGTTTGGGACATATCTGAAGCTACTGGTAGAATTTTGCTATGATTAAAGTTGGGCTAGAAACTAGACATTTGAAGCTTTCTAACCATATATTGTAAACCCAGTAATTCATTTAAACGAGAGAGAACGACATGTTTGAAATCAAGACTCAAATCCGCCAAGATATATGCAAAAATTGGAGATTCATATTACATGGAAGAATTTTAACATGAAGACTTTTTTATTATTTTATTTTATTTATTTAATTAATTTTAAATAATTATTTTTAATTTAAATTTTGCCTACCGCATTAAACATTGTTTAAGGGTTTATTATATTATTGAATTTATATTAATTAATTACCAATTTAGACTCATTAACTTTTAACCTGAAAGGGATCCATTATGACTTATTGTGATGGAAACAACCAAGATATCACTAGATCCATGTGTACTTCTTATCATTCAGTAATTTTTTTGTATTGAGAAGTTTTATTCTGAAACATTTTATCTCTCCATGTCACTAATTTATTGATACATACTATCTATCTCTCCCTTATTTTATTTAGATCACTCATTAATTATAATATTATTGACATGTAATTTAATTTCATAGTTAAAATTATCAATATATAATTAGTTAAACAAATTACTTTTAATTTTACTATCCAAATTTATATTGTATTTTCCGTGTCTTTCTAAAACAACATTTATGAGAACCTTGCTCTCTCCTATTCATAATCTGCCCTAAACTTTTGGTAAGAGGGAGACAAAATACACAGATGAACTGTTCGTACAAAAAAATGAAGAGATCATCTTTTCAGCCACACAAATAGTGTTTGGAGAAAACAGTGCTCCAAATAATAGAAATAAATACATGACTGTCCACCAATAAACAAATCAGGTGAATACTACCAGTAAATGCGCATCAAGCTTGTTGGCAAACAAAATCCAGCGTATTGTTTTGACAACGTAGATATGACAGCTACAAAAGGAGTTTATTTGACATGTTTGAATGATGCCTTGACATGTAACCGCCATTTTTTCACACTGATATATCCAAATACATCCTACCTAAAATTTATACAACGTTACAGGAAAATGGTGCAGCATCTTGTGTAGCATTAAGGACATACACGAATAGAACGGATAATGGATGCTGCCTCCCATGCACATATGAAAAGAAAAGAAATTTCTGACTCAATAAGTAGGTGATTTGGAACACTCCTGAGCAAAAGCCGGGAGAAAGACAACATCTAGCAGTGAAACATGTTCTTAAAATGAAATTTAAGGATCCTTGTTAAATTCAGGCAATCATCAGGGCAGCCAGCATACAAGTTGACATCAGATTTCATCATCCAATGCCATGGAGATTAGCGACGGACAGTTCGATATTTTGGTCTTGATGGTTTCTGTAAGACAGAAGCAAAGGAACGTGGAATTGAGATTTAGTAGATAGACAGTGGAAACATAGACATCAAGTGGGTGACATTAGACATTATGGCTTCAAAAATAACAATGACTGAGGGATTTTTAAATCCCATGTTTGTTGCTCTTGCAGCCATTCTAAAATAAGAACAATGTCTAAATGAGGATTGAGAACACATCATGGATATTGGTACCAAATTAACTGAATTTGTTCCATATTAATAATAATAAAGCTTCAGAAGGAAAATATATACTCACAGATGTAGGTCCGAAGCTAGCGCCAGATCCTGCCACCGTACCTAGCAGGAAAATTAAAGATTTTTTTCAGAAACAACTCTTTACTCACTGAAATTTAAGCTCTTTCGTTTATGTAGGCAATGATTTGCACATACTGTAGAAAAAATTTATGAAATAATAGAGGTTGCACAACTTTAAACTTCCTTCAAGTTATTAAGTTCATTGTACGACAATCCACCTATGGATGTTTCAAGAAAATAGTGAACCTCCAGCAGAAATAGTACCGAAAGCTGGAGTGGTACTGCCAAACAAAGAGGGAGTTGAAGCAGAGCCAAGAGCTGGTGCTGATGAAGAAGCGCCAAAAGCTTGAGTAGCACTGCCAAATAAAGAGGGAGTTGCAGCTGACCCAAACAAAGTGGATACTGGAGCAGAGGTTGTCGGTGTTGCGAACAAAGAAGATGACATGGAGGAAGATGGCACAGAAGGTGTGTTAAAAAGAGAGAAAGCATTTCCTGAAGATGCTGGTGCTGGTGCTGTTGCTGTAGATGCCTGGGGAGCAGTTGATGCTGAAGAAGTTGCCGAGCTTGCAAACAAACCAGCACCTTGTGTGGAAGGCTGTGAATTTGCAGGCAAATGCAAAGTTGGATGCGCCCTTTTAGCAGCAGCTTCTTTTCTTGCTCTTTCACGTCGATCAGCCTCAAGGAATGGATCATTCCCATCCCCTCGACGACGCTGGTCAACAAGATAGGCTGTTTTCATGGATTCGATGTATTGATGAATGCTCTCCACCTAAAGGACATTAAAAGAAACAATTGAAATATGTTCTAACCTTTAGCGCGCGCACATGCTTACACTTTTAAGGAAAGCCCACATGTATGTTGAATCAAATCTGAACCTTGACTATGTGAGAATTCTTACACAAGCAATATAAGCAGCCTGTATCATCAATAAACTAGCATGGTATAGTTTTTATGTGCATGTATCATGGATTGAAATACTATAATACTTCACTCAGGAAAAAATAATAAAAAGGGAGCATCCCAGATTTGTGAAAACTTTTAACTGAATTCGAATAAAAAAAATAAATCATAAACCCAACTGTTGGCTGTCAGATAAGAATATATTTTCATGGGTCCATCCTCGTTAACATGGAAAAGAGAGTTTTCTCAGATCACATGTCCATCCGCCTAGAAATATACTATATGTAGAAAAATATGGGCTGTCATAAGATATTCCAGCACAAGGCAATGACATATAACAAGATATTGAGGGTTGCAACCATATCTATCTTTATTTACCTTAGCAGCCACATGAACAAAAAAATCATGCACATTTGACATGACTTTTGGCAGAGACTGCAATAATGAGGATCCAGGGTGGGAAGAGTTCCTCTCAGAATCTAAGAGGAGCAGTTGCTCTAATTCTTCAATCCACTGGCTGCATTCACCCAAATACTTTTCAAATCTAGCAACTGTCTGCTGTAAAAAGGGAGATGGTTTCTTCGGAAGGCCACTGTAAAAATCAAACACTGGAACTATAGAGGAAGATGCTGGCTGACTAGTGGAACCAGGTATTCCTGTTGTTCCAGGAGGCTGGGATGGTGCTGTGGCATTTGAAGCACCACCTCCTGCATTAGAATGAAGGAATCTAGGATGTAACATCATGAAAGAACGAACAGCCATCTCTGTGTTCCGTAACATGTCTTTAACATTAGTCATAAGTTCTTGTAAAAGAGCTTTCTGTCTCTCCATGGAAGTACTGATTCCCCCAAGTTCCTGCAAATATGCCTTAAAGTATTCATTATCATCCCATGAGCAAAACTAAAGATAAAGGAAGTCGCAATATTAGCTACAAAAGGTGACTAACTAGCAAACATGACTGGATATAGGAAAATCTTTCATCCCTGAAGAAAAAAAAAATCTTGAAAATAAGGAGACTAAATCTTTATCTTGTGGTCACATATTATGCATTAGCAGCCTAAAACTTTATGTTCTCCCTGAATACTCCAACAATTAACATTTCCATAGATATTTCAACCCCAGACAGCACATTCAAGTTCATACAACACATCTGTTTAAAAAGATGCAACATACATGTCATAGAGAATCATCCGAGAGATGGACTGGACAAACCATTCTCTGCCACTAGCAGACTATAATTTCTAAATTACTAAAACTCATAAGTGGTTTGAGTTACATTAGGAAAATAACATGCTGTCAGGCATCAACCAGGTTTCTGCCCACGTAACTCTATAGGAATCTACAAATCCCCATCAATGTGCAATCCAAATAACATCAGTAAAGTAACTAAAAGAAAGATTTTTACACACACAAACAATGCCGTTCACTTATTTTGATGCACCAAACAACAATAATTGGCAACACAAAAACAGAAGTAAACAACCTGAATAATTTGGCTCGCATCAAGCTCAAATCCTTCATTGGAAACTGAAGAGTCGTAAAGGCGACTACACTGATCTAGCCTCTTACTCTCATCCCTATACTCCAATATCCGCTCCCTGCATAAAAAAATGCACTTGAGCACCTCAAAAACCACATAGTTCGTAACAAATATCACATAAAGTTTTACATTTCAACACAAACTCAACCATTTACCAAACAAGAAAAGAAATTCATTACCACTGGTTCAACCCAAAGAACCATCAAAATAATTCAACTGCATAATCCTCAATTTAACCCTTTGTGGGTCAGTATTGAAACGTGAATCTTTTTGAAGGCCCAAATTCTGATATTGTTCAGCAGCTAAACAAACCCCAACTCCCTTTATTGCTAATTATAGGATAACTAAACCAAACTGTCAAACCTTAAGCACTTCTTACCTCAACAAAACATTGAAATCAAAGAACTTCTACTTTCATCAAACCTAGCAAAGCATTTTATATATATATATATATATATATATATATATATATCTTATTTTCTGGCAACAGATTAAACATAATAAACAGAACACATACCTCAAAAGGCCCTACAATGTATGTATACTTTTTAGGCAATTATAAATCTTAGTAGCCAATAAAAATATATTTCAATGCTATTTCTTTCATCTTTTCTTTTCCTTTTGTTTTCACATTTTCTCAGCAACCAAAAACCAAAACATAAAACACAGAATTAACAAAGAAAACATACTCAATCTGAAGCAAAGTTTTCTGGGAATCTGGGTGAAGATCTTCCCATTTAGTACTATAACTTGCAGGAGCCTTGTCATTAGTAAAAAGATACAATTGCTGCTGTTGCTGCTGTTGAAATTGTTGTTGCTGTTGCTGTTGCTGTTGCTGTTGCTGCTGTTGCTGAAACTGCTGCTGCTGTTGCTGAAACTGCTGCTGTGGCTGTTGTTGCTGCTGCTGCTGTGGAAAAAGAGGGCTGCTTTGTTGAAAAGGCTGAGGCTGAGGCTGAGGCTGAAACAGAGATGGGGTTTGCTGTGGTGGAGTTGAAAAAGAAAATGCCATCTGGGTTTTTGATTTTGATGTCAAAGTTTGTGTCTTTGATTGTGATTTTGTTGTATTCTTGGTATTAGAAAGGTTTTTGGTGAAAAACCCTAATTTGAAAACCCTGGAGAGGGAAATTGGGCGAAAGAAAATCGCGAGAAAGACCCGCCTCGGTGTCTGTTGATTGTTTGGGAAATTTATTTAAAAGGAGTGGTACAGTACCAGTGGGTATTCAGGGTATTTTTTAGAAAATATTTTCAGTAGTTTTCCGATCAGATTTTTGTTAATAAATATTTGGGATTTAAAGTGAGTCTACGTGGTGGTGGAGTTGAACTGTATTTTATTTTAGTTATAATTTTAAAAATATTTAATTAATTAATATGTATTATAATTTTATATGGGTTTTATTGAAAATTCTCAATTAAAATTTTAATTAAAAAAATATAATTTGTAGTTATTATGTTAAGAAAAAATTGTAATTTATAAAAAACGTATAAGAAAAAATTATCATAAATTAAACTTATATTTATTATGTGTTTGATATTGTGGTATAGAATATTTTTAATTAAAATAATATTTTTTTATTTTTAATATTAGTACATCAAAATTATTTAATAATACCTAAAAATATCTTAATGTAATATTTTTTAAGTGAAAATACTAAATTGTAATATAAAAAAGATTAAGGCTATTTTGGGCGTGTGCCTTAATATCTTGGGTTGTTGCAACATATAGGATATTTTTAGTTTTTTCTTTTACACAAAACTAATTAATTGGCTTGATTTGAATAACAAATTGTAGACTACTGGCTGCATTTTGGCTAGATTTAAAAATATGTATAATGATGAAGTTTAATAAATTTTAAAACAAAATTTAAATTAAAGTAAATGGTGGATCTAATGTTTTAAAGAAAAGAGAGCGAAAATGAATGAGAAATTAAAAATAAGAGATAAAAAGAGAGCATAAATCCCAAAATTGTCCCTTACAATTTATTACTCTACCCTTTCACGGTTAACATTTAATTTCAATCCTCTATATTTTGAAACTTCGCAATCAAACTCTCAATTGGTCTTAATTCTTGAAAATCCTCTTAATTATGACCTTACACTTTGATGTTTGGTTTTGCAATTCCTTAATTTTGTACTTAATTGACACTCCAAACTTTAATTCTTGCAATTTCACCCCTAATTAAATCAATTAGACCCTTGTAATTTTGGCACCCTTTCATCTTGGTCCCTAGGCTTTTAATTCTTGCAATTTTGGTTCTAATTAACTTCTAAACTTTGATTTTCTTTAATTAAATCCCTAATTGCATTAATTAAGTCATACCAAAGTTAATTGGTTCTCGAACTCCAATTTTGGTAAAATTGAATTCCAAACTTGATTTTTATTCCAATTAAATCTTTGATTAAGCTAATTAGACATATCAAAAGTTCAATTAAATCCCTAAACTTCCAAGTTTTATAGATTCATTCCGATCTTCAATATTTTTCTACAACTAAGCCCCAATCTTCAATGTTTTTCTTTAGTTAGGCCTTTTATTGGTACAACTGAATTCTCAAACTTCTCCATTTTATCCACTTTGGTCGTACAACTTTCAATTTGTGTAACCAAATCTAATTCAGTCTATTTTCTTTAGTATGACCCCAAATTATTTGTTCACCAGGTGTTTTGACTAGGTGTGACTCAAAAGCCTATAAATGTGTGTGTGTGTGTGTGAATTTTTGTAGGATTTTTAAATATTTCTTGAAAAAAAAATATTTTATATATAAAAAAATAAGAAATTTTTCGGGAGCCAAAATTGAGTTGTGATAATTTTAACAATATTGTAACAGAAAACCTAAAAAAGCAAAGCGAGAAAAAAGATTGCTTTCAATGGCAAATGCATGAAGAAAATAATTAAACAAGGGTAACTCAAAAGAAGTAAACAAAGCCTGCATCCCTCCTCATTCAAACAAATCGCAAGTAATAATCCAAATGTAATAGAGAACTCAAACAAACTTGAGTCAAAACAAAAATTGTTTAAGTTGGTTGTCGCACGTGTGCAGCGTCACGACAATCATCTTCTTGGATCAGGAATGGTTAGGAATGGTATGGGTGGAAAGGAAAAGGGATTCTTGTCCTTTATCAGTAGAAAAAAGGAATGAGAGTCGCCACCTAGTATTTTGATCACTAGGAACCCTAACTAGTTCTAGAGTTTGAGAAAGGGAACTAATTGTGTAAAGGAAAGATATTAGCATCTCTAATACGTCTTACCTGAGGTAAGTTGTATTGTTTATATGTCTAATATAAACTAAGGTATTGTTATGTTTTCTAATCGTTGATCTGTCTAAAGTTTAAGAAAAGTTCTCATAAGTAAGGATATCTTTATCTTATCAGGTTAAGAACTTAATTGTTGTAATGTCAAAGAAAAGTTCTCATAAGTAAGGATATCTTTATCTTATCAGGTTAAGAACTTAACTGTTGTAATGTCAAAACAAAAATAAAAGAAACTATCTTTTTATTTAATATCAAGAATATATCTTACGTATAAGTTCATAATCCTGGATACTAATAGAAAACAAAATAATTTTTTTGGAATTTTTTAAATATAATTCCAGTTCTCATGACTTTAATAAACTGGTTATTAAATCCAAAAATGCATGCAAATACATATTATTATTTTTTAAATTTTGTATGGAAATACGATATAATTTTTTATATTTTTGAGAGACTTTATTGTATGCACACCTATAAAAACATATTTTTTGTATTTGTTTTTTGAAATGAGAATTTTTAGAGAATGTTTTTTGAATTTCTTGAAATTTCAGCGAAAAACGAGTACTTTGATATTGGATCAGTTTCTTACAGTATAAGTCCATAACCCCAATATGAAGTGAAAAAATTAAGGAAAACATGCAAAGGGCTCACAAATAAATTCAAAAAGGACCATGAATTTTTTTGGAATTTTCTGAGGGTTTTTAAGGGCCTGTTTGGCTGGATCTTAAGGTAAAGGCAAGTTTAAAACTAAAGGAAAGATATAAGGGTATGTTTGCCAAACACACCCTTAACCTAGGGGTTGGGTTGATTGGGCCTAAAGCCCAAACTTGGCCCAGTTGGTTGGGTCGGCTGAAGGCCCATCAAAATGTTTTTTTATGAAAAGGTAAGGTTGGACCCAGCCTAGTTGTATGGGATAAGCTGAAGGTCCCGCCCGAAACCACCAACCTGATTACTGGGTTGAACCTAGTAACCAAGTTAGTTATTTGGCTTGCTGCTGAACATGAATTAATTCACGTTCTGCATGCAAGTGAGGCGAAGAAGAAGACGTATAGAAAAGAGAAGAAGGTTACCTGGAATGAAGAGTTGTTGGTCATTGATGCTAGTGGTGGCTCATGGTGGTGTTGCCTATAATGGCAATTAGGAGAAAAAGTCGTTGTTATCAGTGAAAGTAAACTGGTATTGGTGGTCGTTGAGGGGTCTTTGATGTAGCCAAAATAATAAGGGAGAGAGGTTGGTTTTATAGCTGGAGGGAGGGCACTCTTCTTCTCTAGGCAGAGCCAAAGCGTTCTCTTTGCCTTTTTCTTCTTTTTTTTCTCTCATTTTTTTTCTCTTTGCCTTTTTCTTTTTTCTTTTTGTTTTTTGATCCTCTTTTCCACATCTTGGTGAAGTGGTATTTATAGGGGCAAAGAGGAGCTGGACCACCCTATTCTTGTCTAAACGCATGCCAAAGAATAGGCTGGCTTGGCAGCCACTTTGCAACTACTCTAGAGGCGCCCAAAGGACTTGTTTCTCTACTCATTTCGGGCATAATGGCAGGCCATGAAATGGACGTGTGTTGTGTCGTGGTGTAGGGGGACGTGGAGGGGAGAAAGAAAAACCAAAAATATGGTGTAAATGAGGGGGGAAACCCTCTTTTGATGTAATTTATGCTAATGTGTGTTAATTTAATTTCATACAATGTTAGGGTTTTGAACTAGAGATTATGTTAATTAAATATAATTTGAGTTGATAATTAGGTTATTTTGTAAAATAATCTATGGTTTTTGGGTTGTTGTTGATTGTGAATTAATAAAATAATAATAATAGCATATATGAATTTTATCACTAATTTTGTTATGTTAATGAAATTTGATGAAAGTAGGTGTTCACAGATTAATTTCATGAATTTAGGTTTTAGCCGATTATATTACCATTATGGTTTTGTTGATAAATTATGCACTTTTATTAACCCTAAAATATTAATAAATTAGAATTGTGTTTTGTTGTATTGTTTGATAAAATGTCTGGTAATTTAGGAATATTATGTTTTCATAGTGGTATCACTGTTAATACCGACATTTATATCACTTATAATGGAGGGAGCCATAAATTCCTAACTGCTACATTAAACATATCCCTTAACAAGTTATCTAGAATGTTATGTGATCAACTTGGCTAGAATATGTTTAAAATAGAAGTTGAAATTACTTGGAGGATGTTGCAAACCAGGGTCAGTCAAACTTGTTATATCGGTGTACCAATACATGACGAAAATGTGAATTCAATGTTTGAGTTTATGAGGATTAATGAGATTAATATGCAAGAGATCTATTTGCATGGTAGACCTAGACAAAGAAACTCTTCTAGTATGGAATTGACTCGCGTTCTAAATAACTCTTAGAGAACCACACAAGCATCGCGAGTAGCTGGTCCATCTAGGTTAGGTGGTAATGCAAGAAAACAAATATTGGTGCATGAAATTGTTAATATAGAACCTTACTTGGGAATGACATCTACTTCATATTATTATGGATAATCTGAACTAAGTGATGATGAAGATAACTATCACATTGATAGAGTGAGGTTGAGGAGGAAGATGAGGAAGATGGAGATGTTGAGTTAATTGAGCTTGTTATTTAATACATGACTCCTTCTACTCCTGAGTTTGAGGTTGTGAATGCATATGACCAATACAGATACAATGATTGGGCTAATAGTCGTAGGCATTCGGGCTTATCAGTTGATGAATTGGAGGTTAGAAAAAAAATTATGAGACAAGTTTGAACGTATCAATGAAGTAAAACGGTGTCATATAAAGAATTCATTTTTGTATAAGGTTTATCATTCAACTAAAACTTATATTAAGTTTCAATGTGTTCAGGAACTAGTTTTTAGATGGTACTTGAATGAGGGATATCACTATAGATATAATCTATGGGAAATTTCAAAATTGAAAAATTGAAAGGGTCACGCACATGTCATAACCCTTTTATTTTGCAACGCCATCGTCAAATTGACTTAGATCTAATTGCTAAGGTGATGTTGACAATTGTGAAGATGGATTTAAGTACGAGTGTTACAATGATTTAAGGTACTGTGAAGAGGGATTATGAGCATGAAGTCTCTTATTAGAAGACATGGATGGCTAAAAAAAAATATTGGAATTGTTATTTGATACAAACGAAGAGTCATTTCAAAACCTACCTAGAATACTACTGGCCATTAGAGATTTAAATTTAATATCAATTGTTATTTGGGATCATAAAATGGTTGATGACAATAAAGTAACATTCGAGAGAGCTTTTTTTGCATTTGATGCTTCAATTGATGGGTTTCAATATTGTCATCCTCTAATTAGTATTAACGATACTCACCTTTATGGTAAATACAAGGCAAAGTTGTTGGTTGTTGCTGCTTATAATATGCATAATAGAGTTTATCCATTGCGTTTTGATATTATCAAAGAAGAGACAAACAATAATTGGAGTTGGTTTTTAGATTTGCTACATCAATATGTGATTGGAGATTATACTAGATTGTGTATAATATCTGGTAGAAATGTGGCAATTACAGCTTTTATAGCACATATTTTTCCCGAGCGTATTGGATATCATCAATATTGTTCATGATATTTTATGGGTAACTTCAACACTAAGTTGAAAAATGTTATCTTGAAAAATATATTGCATAGGATGTGTACAAATCCTTCTAAATAAGAGTTTGACATTTTATATAAGGATTGGTAGAGACCGATGATGCGATCAGAGTATGGTTAACAGTTGAACTTAAATAAAAATAGGCATTATCATATGATTCTGGCAGTTATCGTAATGACAATATGACCATGAATTTTTGAGAGGTTTTTAATAATGTTTTAAAAATTATATGTGGCTTGTCTGTATGTATCGACTATAATGCATATAATTTTTTTAATGTGTAATAAATATTTTGAAGATTTTTTTAGTCATGATGTATTGTAGCCTCCAAAGGTCCTAGCTGAAATACTTGCTAATACGGTAACTTGTAGATCACACTTGATATTTCTATTTGATCTTAGAGGCAAGATATTTCAGTCTAAGACACCTCTAACAACTGGTGTTCCAAGAGAAATGCGGGAAACAATTAGCATCAATGAAGCAATTTGTGCTTATGGCAAATGACAACTATATCATCAACCTTGTTCACACCTAATTGCGTGCTGCACTTTATGAAATATAGACTATGTGTAATTTGTTGATAATTTCTACTCCAACTTGTCGTACAAAATGCATACAATCCTTGTTTTTAACCCTTGCCCAATACACCATTATGGCCTGCATATACCGTTCTAGATGTGTATGGATATCCAACTAGATGGTGAATAGATAAAGGTCGAAGGAAATCCACTCGTCTACATAATGAGATGGATGCTAAAGAGAGGCACTCACTGAATAGATGTGGCATATGCGGTCAAAGGAATCATAACAGAAAAACTTGTGAAACTAGACAATATATGTTATTTCTTTTTGTTTATATATTTGTTTTAAATTATTTAAACTTCAAGTATTTTTTTTAATCCAAATATATGGATGTTCAATTGTATTGCAAAGACTAACAATTTATTGATATAAGACCTCGAGGGAGACATGATTCAGACTAGAGGAGGTTTTATTGCTTCTAGGAGTGCTGATAGGCAAGACCACCTGGTTGTTGAGGCAGGTCCTGATGTTAGAGGTTGTTAAGGCAGGTCCTAATGTTAGATCGGTTATATATATATATAAGATCAACATCATTCTAATGATATTTGGAGTAAAGAGGTCAAATCTTTAGATTAGTAGCATTTTTAAATAACTATTTAAATTAAGCATGGTAAATTATTAAAATTTTAACGATTTTATATATAAGATCAATATCGTTCCGATGATATTTGGAGTGGAGAGGTCATATCTTTAGATTAATGGCATTTTTAAATAACTATTTAAATTAAGCATTATAAATTATTAAAATTTGAATGATTTTAATTGTTTAAATAACTAAATTGCTTGATTTTTAGGGTAGTGATCCTATAACACCTTGACTACATACCTTGATGAAGTTGCATAAACGTGTCTGCCTATTTGTTATCAACGCTAATTTTTATTAGATCAGCCAGCTGTATGACATACATCCTGATTACATATTGATTGCAACTTTGGTTTAGCGATGAAGGCGCAAGACACACTTTTCATTTACGCGTAGGTGAGATGATACCCACAATCCAAGATATTGTCATGTTGATCGGTCTTCCGATAGATAGAACCCCTGTGATAAGACATGAAGGATCGATTAATTGAGATGCTTTACGTGATTATTTATTAGGACTGGTGCCTCGCGTCAGTGTTTATAGGAGCAATTGCATCAAATTAACATGGTTAGATATAAATTTTAAAACTCCCTCAACATATGCGATATAGGACCAGTTAATTATGTATGCTGACGCATATACATGCAATCTTGTTTTTCCTTTTTTTTTTTTTTTTTATCTCTTCTATCTCTTGTTTATTTAATATTTTTTATGGATATCACTATTTTGACTATTTTCAACAGCAACAAGCTATAAATATTCTGTTTCTGAATCATGATACCGATTCTTCTTTCAACGCTGTCATTTAACCAATATTTAAAAAGAAATGGTAATAAGCAAAAATAGCTGATTACGACTTGCAGAATTTGAAGCCGATCGCACACGGCTGAACTCTAATAACAGGCAATTCCATAGGGTGAACAAAGGTTGAGGACAAAAACCCAATCTGCAGAAGCAAGCCACATTCAGAATTAACCACTAGAATCGTCGATCAAAATTAGCAACTCAAAACTCACGCGAGAGCAAAGACATTAACAACCCAAGGGCTATAGGATCAGGAGATCATAACCAACAAAGGAATAGACGTCAAATAAAATTTCTCAGCTGCAAACGTTACAGTGCAGCCATCACCTTCCTAAAGCAAGTGTGAAACAGCCAACCACAAATTCCGAAGAACCAGCCACCAATCCAACGCTGCTCAGCCAAACCAGAGCAAGAAGTAACCAACAGAGACTTTTAATCCATAGTGCAATTCTCTCTGCGTGAACAGCAGATGCAACATCATGACACTTAGGCCCTTATGTTTAAATTACCATTACGATTACCATATAATCACCAATGGATTTTTCCTGTTCTGACCGTCGACATACTGTTGCTATGTGGGGGCTTTTGCCAGCCAAAGCAAACAGGAAAGTCATCAAAATAAAAAGCTCATCATCAAAACAAAAGAATAGAAAGAATAGCTTTTGCTTTGAAAATTGACTTTATTATAATATATATATATATATATATATAGACTACCATGATGTAACATTCCAGTTCACCTCGCCAGGTTTTACCCTCAGAATCATCATCACATGCGTCACAATATCCCTCTATAAATAAGCGACTCAATCTCTT
>Ga0307515_10007668_pt1 | contig 21267 bp, 10 predicted proteins | sample 17_EM_MG_FD_194513 | JGI IMG/M metagenome (GOLD analysis project Ga0307515, IMG submission 194513) | Populus trichocarpa ectomycorrhiza microbial communities from riparian zone in the Pacific Northwest, United States - 17_EM | ecosystem: Host-associated > Plants > Roots > Unclassified | place...
CCTCAGCTCTCTCCTCAGGACTCCCACCTTCAGGATCATACTCCCATGTCTGCCTCCCTACGAACTTGTTTGTGCTATACAAGTAGTCATTGCTGCTGCCTTCTGCAATCTTTAGCCTCCACATAATCTTCTGCAATCGTAATAATGCAAATGAAATGTAAAGAGGGGAGGGGAAATTGGATATGTATATGATGAGCAAGAGCTAGCTAGATGAAATATAGTAGCAGTTGCCTCTTGGCAACATTAACCTACAAATAAACAAGGGAGAATATTGTACTGTACTATTACTTGTTAGTAATCAGAGAAGAGACAATATAGTGATCTTCGGCAGAAGAAAACATGAACTACTTGCTGCTGCTGCTGCTACTGCTGCTGCTGCTGCTGAGTAGTACAAATAGATGAACACACAGCTATATAGCCTAGCTTTCAAGATTGATGAGATGCATGTATAGTAGGGGATAGGTAGAGTTTTATTTTTTTATATTTATTCTTTTTGTGTGTGCTGCTGCTACATCAACGGGAAAGGTTGTTGACTAGCAACCCTTTTAAATTTTTCCTTTTTCTCTTTCTCAAAGTAGAGAAGGGAGTAGAAAAAGAAATAGCAGTCAGTCGTCCCCATCCTATTCAATCAATTTTTGGTCTGCAAAAAACTTGTTGCTTCAGAATTATTGATGTTTTTAGAAAAATACTTGCGTAAAAATTAACTTATATTTGCTAATTTAAAGTTAAAATATGCATAATTTGAGAATAATTTAATTATAAGATCACATTTCAAACCCTAAATAATGCAAAAGAATCGTCTTCCTCCATCTTTGTAAGCTATTTATATATTATAGAATTAATAAATTTTATCTATCAATTTTAACTCTTAAATTGAAATGATTTTTTTACTAGTCATTGTATATAGATTTAACTTCCATGTTATTATAAAAAAAAATATATACATATTTTTTTCTCATTTAAGTAAGAAATTAAGGAACTTGGCCTTAAAATTAATGTGTGTTGGTTCATGATCTAGAAAGTATTTGTTTTTGTGGTGGTTTTATATTTTTTTAAAATTAATTTTTTTATATTTTTTGAATAATTTCAATGTGTTAGTATCATAAATAAATTTTAAAAAATAAAAAATATATATTAAAAGCATATTTTCATATAAATACGTGTTTCACTGAATTATTTGATAAATTTTTAGGAAGGGGAAGGGTGCCATATTCGTATTCTTCGTCTTAAACTTTAATAATTTTCTTCATATTCCCAACAATATTTGGCCATCAATCAAATTAATCCACCCTGCAAAAAATATGTAATACATACAATCTCAGGCAATACTTTATTGATTAATTCTTAGGATTAATCAATCCTAAAAATTGTCGCCCTGCCCTATGGACATTGCTTGAGGGCTACAATCATTCTTAATTAATTTTCTCCACCCTGCAAAAAAATATGTAATACATCCCTTCTCAGGCAATACTTTATTGATTAAATCTTAGGATTAATTAGGACAAAAAGTTGTGATTTTAGGATTAATTATTGGACGAGGGCCACAATCACTCTTAATTAATTTTCTATCTTTATGTCATGTCTATATATAATGTATTTTTTTAATTTGGTATCCTATTATAATACATACATATATGTATTATAATAGGATACCAAATTAAAAAAATACATTAGTATACTCTGACATGTTAGACTATTACGCTCCGACCCCAAAATACCTCTAATAAATGCACGCTAGGCTAAGTCTAATGCTTGTCAGACCCAACTTTTAGGTCTGGTAGGTGATTACGGGCCTAGTAGCTTGGTCTAGCGCCCTGTCAAGTTAACAAGGTGGGCATGACAAGCATCTCATGCAAGTGTCGAGCTCAAGGTTTTTTGTCATTGCATCCCGAGCGTGGTTGCATGTTCATTTAGGCCTAACATATGGTCAAATCTACTACATCCATGAATTCAAACATAAAGTCGAAATCTAACATCATATCTCCATAAATTTTACATAAATCTTAGAAGAATTATTTTTTAACAAATAAAATTGATTAAACAAGTCTACACTCTATTAGTGTATTAAAATCTCTTATAGCCCATCATGTCTCCATCTCTTAGCTAGATAAAATGAGTGGAATGCATCTCACAATAAAAAATTAACTTATAAGGGTAGAATAACTCTCTAGCTCCTCCACTCCAGCAAAAAGACAAGATTCAAGGGTTATAAATACCTCCTGAAACACCAAGGAATAAATTTTCGTATCCTCTTCATTCTTAATATTTTTTAATATACATATTTTTAAAGTTTATTTCTCTAAAATATCATTGTAGTTTCTCTCTAAAAATATATTTCTTAAGCATATAAGAGTCCTCAAATTTACAAAGAAAAACCTTTTGCAGATATCAACCATCATCCACCTTGATCTATCAGGCACCTGTTACAAGCTATCAGTCATCTTGGTTAAGAAAAAACGATGAAATTACTATAAGTAATAAATTAATCAATTATCTAACCATAACTATTTTTAATAGTTAAAAAATAATTTATTGGATTCAAACTTTCAGCTTTGAATTTAAAAAACTTTTTTATATTTTTTTGAATTAAGTCGATATTAAAGTACATCTTTAAAATTGTATAAAAATAAAATATAAACTCAAATAACGCGCAAATTAGTTTGAAAATATTCCTTTATCATACAACTAGACAGACAAATAATAGTGTTTTTATTATCCTTTAGCAGTACAACACAACAAAACATGAATGGACTCAAATTAACATCGTCAACTTCATCATGTGATCACCACCAGCTATATACCTAACAAATGTAACTTGGTTAAAAAAAAAAAAAAAGATTCCATTGAAGTTTATATAAAATTCTTGTTCAAAGCTCGTTGATTAATTACTCCGTGAGTTGATAAAATTTTAAGGTATTCATTGTTACCCCCGACATTTAAGTGGTTGGTTTGATAATTAAATAGATATATTTTATTTCTTGAACTTTTTAATTATAAAAAAAAAAAAAAACTTAGAGAGTCAACACGTCTAGAAAGGAGGTTTTTTTATAAAGTGATTTTCATAAAAAATATATTCTTTAAAAATAATTTTTTTTATGTTTGATAGTATAATAAAAAATAAGTTAGAAAATATTTTTTAGTGTTTGATTATATTATAGAAAATAAAATATAAAATAACTTATTAATTTTTTTTTAGTTTATTAAAAGAATAAGGACCAAATTTAATAAAAAAATTGAATAATGATGAACTTGAAAAAAAATATAAATTATTTTAAATAAAATAAATAAACACAAAAAGAACGGAGACCAATCTAGTATATAAAAAAGTTGAAAGATAATAAAATTAAAAAAAAGTTTTGAAATAAAAAAATAAAAATTTATTTTTTTAAAAAAATATTTTTAAAACAAAAAAATAAACCCAGCTTAATAATAATGTGACCAAAAACGTTTTTGAAGCAGGTGGACCAACTAATTAAAAAAAAAAAGAGAAAAATAGTAAAGGCTTTCTTGAAATATATAGAAAAGGTGTACTATCACGTGCAAGAGTACGTGTTAATTAGAATTAATGATGTATGGAATGACGATTATACCGAAGACCACACCAAAAAAAAAAAAGGCAGAGGACCAACTAAGATTAAAAAAAAAAACGAAAAAAACGAAAAATTAAAGGCTTTCTTCTTCTCTTGTCAAGGTTTGATATTTTTTTTTTTTTATGATTGTTGGGCGCTGCGGTTAGGCAATGTTTTTTTAAAAAATAATTAATTTTTTTTTAAATTAATTTTTTAATATTATCTTAATGCGTTGGTAATAAAAACAAATAAATTTTAAAAAATAAAAAAAATATTAATTTAATATATTTTTAAATAAAAAATATTTTAAAAAATAATATTTATTCCTACCATAAACACCTCTTTGTCGAACAATAAAAAAAACAGATGATAAATGTATCCGGTGATAAGTTTTATTGAAAATATCTATTAACAACGAGACAGGAATTTAATAATAAATAAATACATGAAAATTAAAAAAAATCTTTTTAGAAAATTATTTTCCATATAATTAAATTCTCCTAATTGCATTAATACTATGCCTAAGCCATCATATAATACTCTTTACAATAAAATAAAAATAGTACTAATACAATTTAATTAAATTTAAATTAACAAGGGTTACAGCAAGGGTTTATATAATTAAATTTACTCCAACTAAATTATTAACACAATTGCGGGGTAGGCGAAATACAGCAAAATTAGCTATGCGTCCCATCCAACATATGCATGCATGGTTCACTTTTTTACTGAATAAACAATTTTATTGTGGTTTTTTTTACTGTACATTAGCTAGACGTCCCATCCATAGGTCAATTTTGTTTCATTTACCAAGCAGAGGGGAAAACCAATTTCCATTACTCTTCCACCTCCATAAAACTAAAAGGCATGGTTTTTTTACTGTACATTATCTCATTATTTATTTTCTCACACGTTATTATGAATGAACTGTGTAGAATTTTTTGTTTTTTCTCTTTGGTTCTCATTTTTTTTTGGTGATTTAGTTCTAATTAAAAACTATTTAATTTTAATTTTTTTTATAAAAAATGAGATTGAAGAAGAGAAACTTAAACAAAAAAAAGACATTAAATATAAGCGGCATGTCATTAAAAAACCATTTTGATCCTCAAACTTAAAAATTAATGTAGATTATACAATTTTGATACCTCAATATTTTTCAAATTTAATTTTGATATAAAAATTTATTTTTATTATTTTTAGTCCCTGATTGAAAGAAGAGAGAGAGGTCGCTAGATTTCAATGATAGAAAAAGAAACATGTCATTGACACTTATTTAAGCCACCAAAACAAATGAAATTTGTGTCAGATGGTTTCTTTTGACGAGGAAAGTTAATATTGGGTGTTTTTTTTTACATTTTAACTTCATGAAAAAATAGATTTAACCTCAGGTTGATTTTTTATTTTGGGTTAATTTTGGTTTTTGGAATGGTTTCTTGGTTTTTTTGAGGTCATGTATATGTTTATTATTATTCTTAATATAGGTTTTTAGGGTCAAGTTGAAAACAAGTTTTAAGGTTAAAAAAAAATTAGTCTCTTATTTTTTGGCCACCACTATGGTCAGAATTGGAGCAAGATCAGATGACATAATGTCTAAATTATTTTTAAATTTAGGGGTGGACACCATGTAATTTGCTCCAGGTGCACAAAAAAATATTGAGGGTCAGTTGTGTGGGCCTGACAGGGCATGCCCGCACGTGGGCCTTGACAAAATAGCTAAAACTTAGTAGCGTCTAACTTTTTTTATTATCATTATTTCAATTAATGTTTCTTTTTTATATGTTTTTTTCAAAAAAAATTGTTTATATTTAGATTAATATCACCTCTTTCTTTTAAACAAAGGTTATTTTTTTACTATTCGTTTAATTTTTGAAGAGATTTTTATAATTCATCTATAATTTATTTATTTTTATCTTTTCTATAGATGAAATATATTTTTGGAAATAAAAAATTTATTTTCAAATAATATTTCTAATATATGTAGCCCTGCATAATATTTTTTTATTTTATTTTATTCAATCAATTTAATATGTTTGTCTACATACTGGGTAAAAATCACATCTTGCGATATTAAATATCTTGAATTACATCTGTCTTTCTATTTTTCAAGTTTTTTTAGGTATAGTTAAGATTTTTTATTTATTTATTAGCATATATAGTTATTAATTTATTTAATTACATGTATGTATAAAAAATTTTATTTGCACTTACATTTTTTGAACCTCATATATTTTGTTTTACAAAAAATAAAAATATTTAATTCATGACAGCGGGTCAAATTACTAGTTTTGTTTTCTTCTCTAAACTAGGAGTAGATGTTTTATGTCTCACCAACTATATGCATAAATATTTGGATGAATTACATCAATCTTTTATAATTATGAAATTACATTATAATATATTTGAAATCATCTTAATTAAACTCAATTAAGAAGTTGTAATAAAATCTCACGAGAAGTGTTAATATTTGAATTTTAAATAAAATTAATTTTTAAAAAATAACACAAAATTAAATCAGAGACCAATATTTTTTATTTACTACAATAAAATAAAAAATAATATTAAAACTAGTTTCATCAAAATATGCATCAACCTATTTTTGTCACTCTTCTTCTTTTTATAAAGAGGGTAATATAGGAACAAGGTAAATTAGATTCAATAATAAAATATTTCTCTTAAGATTATAAATTCAATTTATTTATTAGTTAAATTTAAATTAAACATTGTAATTAAATTTAATTATGGTAGAGAATAACCGGTTAATCTCTTTCTGATATACATCAAGAGTTTCATGTATGATTAATTGTAGTGTATGTTATTGTTGCGTGTGAGTGTATGTATATAATTTTACTTTCCTTAGGTGTCGTCATCATCTTTGTGTTTATACCAAAAATGCTTTATTTTTGTCCTAATTTGATCGTCAGAAATATTCACATGACAACAAACGCTCAGCATCCCCTTCATGTCAACCCCTCCTTATTAAATTTAAAATCATGCTTTAATGTCTCAAATCAATAACCTAACTGAACCCCCACCTATTTAATTTCAAATTATGCTCTAACTAGGTCTCAAATCAACAACCTAAATGAGTTGACCTACTTATCACACTAGATTTAATAATATAAGGTTTAAACTTAAATCTAAGTCGGCTCAAACCCAACCTATGTTAACCTACGTATACCCAAATCAATCCAAACTCAACCTATGTTAACCCAGGTTTATAAGGAAAAGTTTTAAGAGAATTGTTTTTCTCTGTTCTAAGTCTTGTGGTCGTTGTGACTCTCTTCTTATCAAACTAATAATTTCAGTTTTTGATCTTGAGTTTTTGGGTTAAGAAAGATGGAAGTAGCAAATAAGTGGTTTTCTCTCATGTTATTTTCAAGTATGATTTGTTTATGGAATGATTAAAGAAGAGATTATGGTCCACAAGGATTTAAGTTTATGTTGTTAAGATTGATTCATGATTATTGAAGTTTAAGGTTAAGTAATTGATTTCAGGTGTATTGTTAGAAATAAGAATTTATGAGTTAATTTGTTTATATTGATTTGTTATGGGTTAAGAAATTCATTTCAACTTTGCTGGAAAATCTGGACAGAATGGTCTTGAGGTTGAAGATGATGAAATTTTATTTTGGTCCTTGATTTATAAAAATTACAGTTTAGTCCCTAAACTTTGGGAAATTATAATTTGACCCTAAATGTATTTTGGAATTCTAGAAGTATTATTATGAAGTTAAAGATGATGAATCTCAGGCCATGTTTATTTTCTGGAAAGTAGTTTTGGGGAAACCACTTTCCAAACTTTCCTATGTTTGTTTGCCATTAGGAAAGGTGATCAACAGAAAACACTTTCCGGTCAACGAAAAACACTTTCCAGTCAAAGGAAAATTTGACTTGGTTTTCAGGAAAGTGTTTTCCCTTTTGGATGTGTTTGTTTTCCGGAAAGTGGTTTTCGAAAAATCACTTTCCAAACTTTCATGTGTTTGTTTGCTATTAGAAAAGTTGGTCAACGGAAAACACTTTTCAGTCAAAGAAAAATTTGGCTTGGTTTTCAGGAAAGTGTTTTCCTGGAAAATTTGGGCAGAAAACACTTTCCGAAAGTTGTGAAAAAATTAGAAATGTCATTATTTGCTGATTATATCAAATTTAATCTTCAAACTTTTGATTGCTATATATATTTTGTTTTGAATATTTATTTTTTAATTTCATCTCTTAAAATTTAATTTTTATATTAACTTTAGTCTTTATTTTTATAATTGCTATTTGCTTTTTCCTTATCATTCTTTTATTGAAAGTTTTTATCTATCAAATTTTGTCCTCATTCTTTTAATTGTTACTTATTTTATTTGAAATAATTTAAGAAATTTTAATTATTATTATTCTAATTTCTTCATCTTTTAATTTTTTTATTTTTTATTTGATATTTATTATTTTGATTATTATTTATTTTATCTAAGATAATTTATGAAATTATATTTTTTTTCAATTTCATTCTCATTCAACTTTTTAATTTGTAAGATTTGTTCTTCATTATTTTAATAAACTTGAAAAAATAAAACATTAATAAGTTATTTTCCAGCTCATTTTCCATAACATAACCAAACACTAGAAAGTGTTTTCCAACTTATTTTCCATTACACTACCAAACATCGGAAGATACTTTTCCAGAATTCACTTTTCCTGGAATTCACTTTCCAAAAGGAAACTACTTTCCAGCAAACAAACGGGGCCTGAAAAATGATTTGGGATATTTTCAGTTTGGTACTTTAATTTCAGGAACTTACATTTTAGTCTCTGAACTTTAAAAACATTACAGTTCGATCCCTGGTTCATTTCTGGAAAGAATTGAGGATTTTTTATGGGTAAAATTTCAGTATGGTTATGTATTTACAGTTTCGTCCTCCAATTTTGGTAAAATTACATTTTGGTCCCTGTTTTGGAAAATTATCATTTTAGTCCCTAAACTTAGAAGACTAAACCTGGTTTTCTTTTATGCATTGGAATCTTTTATTTGTGTTGTTTTGGGTTTTTTTTAGTATATTTTGTATATTGTTGTAGGTTCTCCTAACGATTTTCAATAAAATTTTCGATTGTTTCATCTGATATTCCTTTTAGTTATATTTTTTCTGGATGAGTGGGATAATATTTAATATGCATATAATATAAATAAATATGTATGTCGATTATATGATGAGCACGACTAGTTAATTTCTTGAATATTTATATATGTTGATTTATTTTCCTAGTACTCATCTATTCTTGAATTTATACTTGCATTTTATTGAACTAAATTCTATTCGATATGATATATGTTGCTTTGATAATTATGTAAATATCTATTATACTTTGATATAGGAATTAAAAACATTACAGTTCGGTCCCTAGTTTGTTTCTGGAAAGAATTGAGGATTTTTTATGGGTAAAATTTCAGTATGGTTACGTATTTACAGTTTGGTCCTCTAATTTTGGTAAAATTACATCTTAGTCCTTGTTTTGGAAAATTATCATTTTAGTCCCTAAACTTAGAAGACTAAACCTGGTTTTCTTTTATGCATTGGAATATTTTATTTGTGTTGTTTGGGGTTTTGTTTTAGTATATTTTGTATATTATTGTAGGTTCTCCTAACGATTTTCAATAAAATTTTTGATTGTTTCATCTGATATTCCTTTTAGTTCTATTTTTTCTGGATGAGTGGGATAATCTTTAATATGCATATAATATAAATAAATATGTATGTTGATTATATGATGAGCACGACTAGTTAATTTCTTGAATATTTATATATGTTGATTTATTTTCCGAGTACTCATCTATTCTTGAATTTATACTCGCATTTTATTGAACTAAATTCTATTCGATATGATATATGTTACTTTGATAATTATGTAAATATCTATTATACTTTGATATATGAATTAAAAACATTACAGTTCGGTCCCTGGTTTGTTTCTTGAAAGAATTAAGGATTTTTTTATGGGTAAAATTTCAGTATGGTTACATATTTACAGTTTGGTCCTCCAATTTTGGTAAAATTACATTTTGGTCCCTGTTTTGGAAAATTATCATTTTAGTCCCTAAACTTAGGAGACTAAACTTGGTTTTCTTTTATGCATTGAAATCTTTTATTTGTGTTGTTTTGGGTTTTTTTTTTTAGTATATTTCGTATATTGTTGTAGGTTCTCCTAACGATTTTCAATAAAGTTTTTGAGTGTTTCATCCGATATTCCTTTTAGTTCTATTTTTTCTGGATGAGTGAGATAATCTTTAAGATGCATATAATATAAATAAATATGTATGTTGATTATATGATGAGCATGACTAGTTAATTTCTTGAATATTTATATATGTTGATTTATTTTCAGAGTACTCATCTATTCTTGAATTTATACTCGTATTTTATTGAATTAAATTATATTCGATATGATATATGTTGCTTTGATAATTATGTAAATATCTATTATACTTTGATATAGGAATTGTCAGTAACTCTTTGCTAACAGAGAGTAGTTAGTCTATATGCACATAGTATTCTGTATACCTAGCTGGTGAGAGAGGCATTAGCCTATGGCAACTGATCCTCCCACAGTGGTCACCTTCGAGTGTCATCTGATCACCTTCGATTGTCATCTGATCTCTGACATATATTCTCCTACTTTATGATAATATACGTAGTATGTATATGTATATCAAGATAAATCGATTTGCAAATTATTAATATCTAAAACATATATTAAATATTATTCCCTCTCATTGAGTTGGTTGAACTCACCCTTTATTTTTAATATTATTTCAGGTTCTTAGTTTCTATTAACATGTGAACTTTGTTGAGTGTTTTTACTTTTTCAGTTTTGGTCGGTATGCCTTACTTGTTTCGTAAGATTTTTATTTTAGTTTTGATTCGATGTCTTAGACGCTCCATTATTATCTTATTTTAATTAAGTTTGGATTTTGACAAATGTAATGAATATTATGAACTATTATTTTTGCTTTAATTACTGATGAGAAGTTTTGAACTGTCATTTGATTTCATTAATTTTAAAAAATATAATATTTTTGAAGATTATAAAAATATTTGTTCTGAGATTTAGTTTAGATGAGATATTCTTAGTACATCGTTCTTACATTACTAGTCATGGATATGAGATTTGGATCGTGACAAATAACAATAGCATTGACAAGCAACATGGAGGCTACCTCGCTTAGGAAGATGAATCTCTCCATGAAATCTTTCATGCGCAAAAATAAAAAGAAAAAATCTCCAAAAGTCCTAGGCAGCCAAGCCTACTAACAAAGACATATTCAAGAGGCATAACCAAATAAGAAGAAATTAATCTTTTGATCTATATTAGTCTTGATAGAACACAGCACTAGTAGTCAGAATCCTCCATCTGACTAGAAATTGTAATATCGTCTCTCAAGTTCATACTCGATCGCTGAACTAATCGCACCAATGCTTGGACTACCTCTGACATAGGTGGCCGAAATTCAGGCTCCGCCTAGTAATACCAAAAATGCAACGCAAAATATTACTTCTCTTTAAAGAGTTCACCAACCTTTTGAATTTGTGAGAAAAAGAGATAGGAAATCTATCCTGCACTAACATTTCCTTGGCATGGAGGGATATAAAACGAAGCCGGTTCTTACCTGTGCACAGAGGGCAATGATATCAGCGAATCGAGATACTGACTTCGGAGGGTATAGCCCACGCAATGCAGGGTCAACCATTTTTTCCAATGAATCAATGTCATGCAGTTGCGGGGTGGCCCATCGGACCAAACATTGTTCTGATTTGGGTCTCGAACTGCAAGGAAGTAAAGAAATATGACAGCTTAACTAGTTATGATATGGAGATTACATTGACTAACAACACTAGCAAATGGTGAATAAAAAGATTGCAGCAGTAGTGTAACCATACCTGTCGAAAGGCTTCCGACCAGTCAATAGCTCCAGCATCACCACTCCAAAGCTGTAAACATCACTCTTCATTGTATAAGCTGGAGGCTTAGTGCACTCTGGCGCATTGTATCCTACACCAAGGTTTTGGCTTGTCCGCTGAAAAGGAGAAAAATTATAGTGATCAACATGGATTATGTTAATTTTATGATCCGTTGAAAACACATTTCCAAACTATGCTCGCGGTAAGGAGATCTTTTATGTCTCAAGAAATACTAACATGATGAAAGTTTTCCAGCCCGTAGTCGCAAAGACATGGGTTGAGTTCATTGTCAAGCAAAATATTTGATGACTTGATGTTCTTGTGGATGAAGGATGGAGAACAAACTTCATGGAGGTACCTGATGTGAAAATGTACTTACTTCGTTAGAGAAAAGAAGGGAAGGAAACAGCTATGGGGAATCATTCTGCAGGTGGGAGTACATCTGCTCCCTTACTCTAACAATCTAAGCATTTAGCCACTATCCATTTCAGGTAATCGAGTTGCATGAGCATGTGTTTGTATTAACTTACTCAACAGCGCGGGCCGTGCCCAAAGCTATTCTAACTCTGGTATTCCAAGTTAGTGGTTTACTGTAGTCATCTGCTACATGCAGGAAACCATGAAGTGAGCCATTCCTGAAATATTCATATATCAACATGCTATGCCCTTGTTCTGCACAATAACCAGCAAGCTCAGCAATGTTCGGATGGTGAACTTTTGAGATGCTTGTGACAATTTCTGAAAAATCCTCTGGCTTTGCACCTTGAAGAAGTGATAAATCAATCGTTTTGACAGCTAAAACCTGACAAGCAAAAAATAAATTATGTTTCAAGAATGCAAAATCCAAACTTCTCGTTGCAAATTGTGTTTGATTCTGTGTAAATCCAGTGACAATTAAGCACATAAAATATGAAATGACTAGGCATACCTTCCCATCAGGATATTTTGCCCTGTAGACGCGACCAAGGGAACCCTCACCAATAAGTCGGCCTGGTGCAAAATTTCCAGTAGCAGTCTGCAAATCTGTCAACGAAAAAGCTACGGCACGAACAGAGGTGTTTCTTCCTGGATTTAGACAGCTTGCAAACTGGTTGTCATTTATAGACTGAGAAAAATTGGAAGGTGGAGGCTTGTAGCCCATGGAAGCAGCTTTTTGGAAAGTCTTTATATCAATCGGACCAGATGAATTGAGTGACTCAGTTTCTGTCACCAGCAAATCATATTGTTAATTTCACACCAACAATGCCATCAGAATGCACAGTTGGCACGAGACATCATTAAACAGTGACATTATGGTGCGAGCAGAAAGTATAGCAAAGTTGTCAACCATAAAATGATGCTGGAAGTCGGTCAAATAAATACCTTTAAACTCTTTCTTTATGGAAGCAATCGTGTGATTGGATAGTTCTTGTGATGAAAGGGGAGTAAATGCTCTATGCCGGCTACCTTTCTCCTCGTCAAGAAAATTTGAAGATGGAGAGGACCTTTTTCTTGAAAATAGTAATAGGAGAAGTACAAGTACAACCAGTGAAGCAACTACTATTAAAGCTATAGCGAGTCCACTCATGCCCTTTTTTCCACCTCCCTTTTCATGGGCTGAACTAGATTTACCACTAGGAGCATGACCAGATGACCACGAATTCCCCCCGGTTCTTCAGAAAATAGAATCACAAAGTCAGCGAAGCATTTTCTTACAACCTACATCCTAAAAAAAATGCGGATTTAGAGTGCTCTTACTCCAGATTATCAATGCCCTCCAGCGAATCAGGGACCCAGCCAGTGAACTCGTTGTCTTCAACATTCCTGCCGGTGGAACAGTGGATGCATGTCAGTGAGTCCTTTACTCTCCACTAACATCAACTACTGTATTTAAGTTTCATCATTCTTATACATGAATCAAGTGAAGTGCAAAGTGAACCCTACTCACATATGCTGTATCCAACTATCAAATTAATGCAGTGATTGAGGACTTCTGAATTTTGTACAATTATCAATATTTCTCACCTAAACTCAAGAACTAGAGCTGTTAATTGAACTGTGCAGAAGGTAACTTACAAATCTTTAAGGGGGAGTGCGGCGAGGACATCTAAGGTACCGGTGAATTTATTGTCTTGCAAATGACTGTACAAAGGCAAACAATCACAACAAGAAACTAAAAGCACATTAATGAAGATTTTATAACCACTTCTTACAATGTGCTGAGGCTTTTGAGTGCAGAAAAACTTTGAGGCAGATTCCCAGAGATCGAGTTGTGGGATAGATCCCTGCCATTCATCTCCACGAGTGTGGACCATAAATTCAACAAGAAAAAGAGTTCACAGCCTTTTGATTTCGGTTAGTAGTACTTACATTGTTTTGAGTTTAGTGAGTTTTTGAAACATATCACTCAGCTGTCCATTGATTTTATTATGATTAAGATTTCTGGAGGAAGCATCAAAACAATGAGTATTCATTCTGAACAACTGGAAGGTTTGGTAACAAAGGACAGACCAAGTTTGCTTACAGGTATTGAAGTTTAGTCATCTGTGAAATTGAGTACGGCACATTGCCAGTGAAGCCATTATTAGAAAGATCTCTGCATATTAAACTTACAAGATTAATATCAAACGCATTGTATTCAATCTTTCCAGTAAAAAAGTGAGCTAGGGTAAATAAAAAAGGCTTGTTTTATCCTGCTCCAGATAAATTTGTTTGTATATTCAATATTAATAAAAGAAAATGTCAGGAGACTTACAAGTTAACTGTATTGGGAGGAAGCTGGTATGGTATATCATTATTGAGGTTGTTTTTGCTCACATCACTGTACTATCACAAATAATACAAAAAGCATTGAGGCCGTTATGTTCCTTCATCAGAAAAAAGTAGTGTAAGAAGTGCTGTGATTTAGAAGCTGGGCCTCACAAGTAGGTGACAGATTTCAAGTTTGATAGCTGGTAACCCATTGATCCAGTAAGTCCAAGTCCAGATAACTTTCTGCAAAATTTTGACAAATAGAAGGCAGCATTCAGAAATTTCAGGGTTATTCCTGCTAAATTTATGAAATATAAGATCTGTTCACCGGATATACTTAGATAAGCAAATCTAACTACATTTGAGTCACAGATGAGCCTGAGCATTGGATCCCTTCCCATGAGTCTCCACAAGGGTCTCCACCTCTAGATTTCCATCCACTCAGTTTTGAAGGAGAATTTAAGCTTGTAAACATCACATTCAAAGCCGAAACTGCAATCGCAATATTGGAAACATCAGAATCTTTAAATACAACTACATATGAAAGTAACTTATTATTTTCTAATCATATAGATACTCAACAAATTATGATCATGTGATTGAAGATCATAAAAGAAGGGTTCAGAGTTTTAAAGCTGTCCTCGAATATTTGAAGCTTTTAAGCCTACTTGTATCCAGTTTTGGTCCAAACTTATAGCTAAAACAACCAGTTCTTCAGTGGAGCATAAGGGATCCAATAACCAGATTGAAATACTTCTAAAGAAAAGCTTCTATTTTCTATAACTTAAACCCATCGGTTCGCATTCCATTACAGGTTCCGCTTTAAACCTAGACCATTGGACTATTGGAGGTGAAAATTGAGCTTATGGTTTTCTTCTATTATTTATTTAGCCTCAAAAAGGGTTCAACTTGATTCAAACATTACAACTGTGTATTGAAATGAAATTTTCAGCATAATTATTTTCATAATGAATGTGTTTATCTAGATATACATGAAGAAGTAGTTGTAAATATGCCTTGACAGATCCAATCTATGAAAACTAAGAACACCCCATCAGAAGTTATTTGCATTTAGAGAGAATAGCTTTCACTATCCATTGATTAAACAACAAATGGTTATGGTATTGATAAAGGCAATGTAGATCATAGATCACCCTTGAATGGTGTTAAATAAATCAAATTACATTCTCTCCTGAGGTTAAACATGCACAGAAATTTCAACCTCTGATCAACCTTAAGAGCCGACATATATATGTTATCTGAGAAAGGAACCTTACAAAATGTTATATAGTTCCTAAACACCATTACCTCATTCAACTATGGTAATTACCATGAGAATCAAAACAAAATGTAAAGTAAAATCAATTAGAATTTCAGTGCATCCACAAATGGTGTACGGTACATACCATCATCAGAATCAGTCTTTGAATGGACCAAGGTGGTCAGAATTCCAAGAGAGACAATCAAGAACCCTACAAGACTATGGTGCATTGTCCTACACCAAAACATAAACCAATATTTAAGCAGAAGAAAAGAGTGATGAGCTTATAAAAGCAACAAGATATTCGAGCTATCAAGGGGATGGCGATGAATAATGACGTTTCAGAATTCAGCCAAGAACAACAAGTTCCTGGCCTTCTAGGAGCAACAAGGAAATGGGAGTTTTCTCCTGTTCTTTGTTTATTATTTCTTCGGCTGGGGAAGCTTGAGGAATTTTCTTTTTTGAGAAAAAAGAAAGAAAAGAAAAGTTGGCTATTTTTGAAGGAAGAGGGCTAAAAAAGTGAGTGGCATTTTTGCAGAGAAAAAAAGGAGAGCGAATGATCAGGAGAAATGAGAGTCTGTCAATGTTTTCCAGCCTTCCAAGTTATTGCCAAGTAATAAAGCCTTCTATTACAGTCTTCCTTCCTTTTATAATCCATGGTTTTTCTCCGAGCCTTTTGCATAATCCATGGTTTTTTTTTCTACTATAGTTACGTATCCTTATATTTTACGGATGGTCAAAGGTATCTTCAAGCCAATTTGCGCATACATTACAATTATTTATATGAGAAATTTTATGGTATTTAGAAAGTAAATAATCACATCTTCTTAGTTATTATCTATAATATTTTTATTTTTTAAAAAAGAAAAATCTTATATGGTGATATTGTAAGTTCTAAACTCCCTGAAAGTTCTACATAACATGGCAAAGCATAATTCTCCATTCCATTCGTATCAATATAATCTATTTCATTCATATCAATATATTCTAACTGAAAGGATGGCAATAATTATACAGGAGTAAATTAATGAAAATTTAGGAAAGATGCCTGGAATATGGAAAATCACTAGGAGAGAATGTCTCCTGTCAATAAACACTCCACAATTTGGTAATTGCCATATGAAGCTTTGTTACGATCATTTTATATGATTCGTACCCTTTTCAAGCTTGCTTTTTGTATCCTTAATTCAGTTATGGCAGCCTTGAATTGAATTTTAGGTCAAAAGTCAAATCAAATTAAGGCAAATAAAGAACAAAAAAGGTCTCCTATATTATGTTTGGTAATTTATAATGTGATTAATAATACAGTGAAAGTTTTTTAAAAGTATATTAAAATAATATTTTTTTTAAAAAAATTGTCAGCCAAAAAAACAACTTAGAAAACACTTTTAAAGGCATGAGCAACTGCAGTGACAATCGAGCACAGCCCAGCAATTTCGTCACGGCTAATCTTGATACTGCAAATCTCGAGTCTTCAAGAGGATACAAGATTGAGAGCTCTCTACATTTAAGCTTTCCAAACTTTTTGGTGCTGGCTCAATCTTCACACCTTGGTGTTGGCTCCTGACTTCCTGAAGATGGCTTGATAATTACATTAGTGGAAAATGGTAATAAGAATAATTAAGTCACAACTTTTCTATACACTTAGTATTCAAGGAACCAAACTACCACTGATGAGAAAGAAATTCAGCTCACTCCTACACGGACTAAATATGCACTCTCCTTAAGATGCATAAATGTCAGATTCCATGCTCTAGTTAACAGAATATGCGGTAACAAGCTTTATGAGGTCCACCACCATTAGTCTTGGTCATACAATGTCATCATGTACATCATCTTTCCCTTTCTTGGCCTGACGAGGCATCATGTTTTCTCAGCTTTGTCAGGATATATGCCATGGCAACTTTGGCACCAAGGCTAGAGTGCCCACGGGACAGGAAGATTACACCCCCTAGAAGAAGCAGACCATTTGCGACAATTTTTTTAGATGGCCTTCTCAGGAATTTCTTCTCTTTGGCTTCACCAGTATCTAGTCCCTGTGCAGCAATCAATGTTGAAGTTGCCTGAGTATCCACAACAGTGTTCAATGTTTCTAGTTCAGGTGGAACCTATGCCACAAGAGAAAACACAAATTTGATGATCTCAATATAATGAAGCAAGTAATTTTTTCGTTTTCAGTAATTTTGGCAGTTTAATCACCTACCCAAGGTTTTGGAAACTGAGTCATTTACACTACATATTTTGAATATTATGTGTAATGTTCTTAAGGAAACCTTGACTTCACCAGTATTTTATTGATAGGCTGTGCTAAGTCAGAAATATTTTCTTTAACAACATCGGTATTTCAAGATGCTGGTGCTCACCTTCTGGATAAGAGTCACTGCAGTAACAGCTGGACCTGTCCAAGGATGACTCATCAGAGAGTATTTGCGTAGTGCATCATTCATCTTGCATACATAGCTCCATATGCCCCTTGAGAAAGCCAACTTTGCCATCTCCAAATTCAAACCAGCATCTTCTTGGTGAAACATTGTGATCTGACAAGCGTTTCTACCAGGGACTGTAAAATAAAGTGATTGAAATTACAAAATAATCAATAAACAAGTAAACTACTTCCATTTAGGAAGAGTTAAAAGAATAGGTAATAGACAATCCAAAAATAAACTGTTTTCATTTAAGAACTAAGAGATCAGGCAAATTGAAAATCATGGACATAGTCTCCAAACATAGACCAGATGATGAAAAGTACCAAACCAAAACAAAAGTGATCAATATCTTGCATGAAGAAACCTTCAGTAGCACCAAAGGATGTTCCATTTCTAACTATATGAATAATAATACAAACTCCAGAAGGAAACATGATATAAATCAAACTGAGTCTGAGGTAAATACTTCATGCTGGAAAGAAACATGCAAGCTCTCTAAAATACTAAATTCCAAACAAATATGAAAATAAAAGGCCCAAAATCAGTGTCAATAAAGCTCATTATGAGACGTTTCATTCCTTGTTTATTTATTTTTTATGTTCGTCTACACTGCAATGTCAGGGAGATGATTTGTAGAAAATAATGAATTCCAAATAAATATGAAACTTAAGAGCTATGTAATGTAAAAAAAAGTTCAATATCACAACGAGACACATCATGCTCTTTTTTTGTTTGTCTGACCATTTTGCAATGACAAGAAATCACTGCAAAAAGCCAGGTCAGGAACTTACCTTTACTGATTCTCCAACCAGATCTATAGAACTTCACTCGTACAAACCTCCTCTGTCTTACAGCTAAAGGGTATTCGCATTCCTAGACATGATCATCAACATCAAAATATAAATTAAGAAATAGCCATCGAGATGATAAATTCATGATAGCAAGTCCATGCAGGTAAATCACCTTGTAAAATGCAACAAGTAACTAATGCTTTCAAACTGATTGCAGTTGATTATTACCTTAATAAAGCAATAAAACGTTTTATCTTTTCCTTCCCACAATCTCCATGCTAAAACATATTCCCTTGGCGTCAAGAGAGGAAATTTCTTAATTGTGCAACCAATTTCAGTTCCATTAGTTCTATCCACCTGCAGCTGCTCATGTTCAACCACGGTCTTATCCCACTGCTTTCTGTATTCATTGTCCATGTAAAAGTCCCTTAGCACCTCCATGGTGCAATTTTCAAACACCGTCAAGCTCAAGTACTTTATAGGAGCATCCTGCAAATATGCAACAAGAAAACACCACGTTACATTAATTCACTCTAATAGCACTCTCCAGTCTCCACCAATAATAACCGATCCCAGTACAAAAGAGAAATCAATTGGTCAAGCCCCGCCTTTGTACCATAAGTAATGAACTCATAAAACACATTAAAAATTAAACTCTGAAATGAACGTAATTAATATATTCAACCAACCAAAAGGAGAAAACTTTTAGCAAATTGAAAACAGTACAACATTAGTAGTAGAAGGCAACTAACCTTAGGTTTGAAACATTTGGCAGTATATGCTAGAAGATTGTTTCTCTTATTTGTAACGTTTTCCCATTTCTCATTCTCAATTAGCTTCTCATCCAAATTCTCAATCAAAAACTTCAAGTCAGCTACTGAAACAATCTCTGAAACCCTGCATAAGCAGCAGAAAATAACAGAACTTGCATGTCAGTGAAAAAAATCCACCCAAGATTGAAACTTTGATTCAATTAAACCAACCCCAATTCAACACAAACACCACATCAATAACAAAAATGAAAAATAACCAAAAAGAAAGCATCCACGTAGAAGAAAAGGACAAAATAATTATTTTCTCTTAAAAAACAGGGGCCAGATCGAATAAGAAAAGCTAAGTACCTGGAATTAGAGGAGGCAATATCAGTAGCAGAAGCAGCTGGAGAAGAAAAAGAAACGCTATGTCGCCTAGAAGAAGAAGAAGAAGAAGAAGAAGAAGAAGAGAAGAATCTGAGCAGTCTTGTGGAGAAGTTGTAAAGGATAATGCAAAGAAGAACAAAGAGAATAGCACATCCATAACAAAAATTCAGTCTTTCATTTTGGAACCAAAAATCCATTGAAGATTTTAAAGAAGAATAGAGTGATGATCCATTGAAACCAAAGAAACCCATCTTTCTTTAGCAATTCTAAGTAAAACCCATAATTTCTTTTGGCTGATAGAAGAAAACAAAGGATGGAAGATCGGTCGGTCATTAACTAAGTTCACAGCTTTGCTTCTTTGATTTCCCTGACTTTTCTGTCACGACATTTTTCTCTCTCTCTCTCTCTCTCTCTTTATTTTTTAAAGTAAATTATTCTTTAGTCCCTGTTGTTTGAATTAAATTATGACTTAATCCTTTATATTTAAGAACCTATAACTTAATCTCTTTACTTGCTGAGTGTCGTTAGGCTTTTCTCTAATCTATCACCATGTGGGTTTTTCTCTAAGAATTTAAATCATGAAATGACTGCGTTTTGGATTAAGGAAAAACCAAATAGTGTCCAAACAAGACAATGGTTAGCAAGATTCTAGGGGCTAAGCTATACATTTTAAACATTGAAGGACTAAGGAACACTTTACTCTCTTTTCTTATTTTCCTTCCTCCTAGTGGCTGTTAGTTGTTACTACAAATTACAATTTTCTTGGTTGGGAAAATTAAGATAATCACAAAAGTTTTGAGTAGGACAATTTCAGTTTATTATTGTTAATGTATCCATTGATTATTTGATTTCTAACATTGCCCCTTACTATGTTGAGATTCTGTCTGATTTTGGACGATCCACAAAAGTTTATATATTTATAGTACAATTTTGAGTGCAAGTTGATGAAAATATTTGGTTCTGGTTAAAATATTGAGAAAAAAGGGAATTGTACTTAATTTTAGTGGAGAATCTTAAAGGATGTGTCATGTCAGGATCACTTGAATATCCACCCAATCCAATCCCTTCCTAGAATAATGCCAAATTATTTTACTAGTAGAAAGATACCACTCTCAAGTTCATGGATAAGAGGATATGCATAAGCTACAAGATCACGCATAGACTCAGCATTGGCAATTATTTCCATCCTCTCCAATTGTTAATAGCAATTTATTGGTGAAAAGCCTCAAGGGATACTGCAGACATAGCAACCATTCACTCCCCCTCTTGTTCTAACTTTTCAGCACCAAACCAATCATAGCGATGAAAATGACATGGCATGAATAATTACCGCAAATTTAAGGATATAGTCAATAATTTTTTTTTCAATGGCACTAAATAAAAGGTTTTGCATAAATCTCTTTCTTTTGGATCACGC
>Ga0307515_10007669_pt1 | contig 21266 bp, 1 predicted proteins | sample 17_EM_MG_FD_194513 | JGI IMG/M metagenome (GOLD analysis project Ga0307515, IMG submission 194513) | Populus trichocarpa ectomycorrhiza microbial communities from riparian zone in the Pacific Northwest, United States - 17_EM | ecosystem: Host-associated > Plants > Roots > Unclassified | place...
TGGGCACTATAACAAGACTTACGAGGCGACGTAGGAGGCTTACCTTAACAAGAGCGAATGCGAACTTATTACACTCCCTAAAGGACTCTTTACTTAGATATTAATACCTTTCCTATAACCTAAGGTTAACGCTATTAATTACTATAGGGAAGAGTATAGACGCCTAAGTTCTAAGATTAAATCCGCCAAGAAGACACCTAAAAGATTTCCCGCCCTAAACTTAGCTTTTATTAAATTTAACACGCAAATAGCGGCGTAAATAGTATGCTAAATAGTGTTATATAAAACCACCGACTATATAAGGCCTTATAACCTCTAGATATTACCTAAGAACATCCTATAAGATAATATTTCTATTAGTTAGTGGGAAAACTTCTTCCGCATAGTGATTTTAAATACTGCTATTATGGCGCTAACGGTCCTCTACGTGGTTCCTATTACTTTTACTAGCCTTCTCTCTCAAATTATTTATCTAACTTACACTATTTTATGGCTTAGTTAGGTTAATAAACTACTAAACTAGTTGCTTAGGCTTATATAGGGTGTTTTACCACCTACAATGCTATCTATATTTATGGCTTTATTCTCCTTTAGCTTATAGTACCTTGTATAAAAATAAGGGATCTACTCTAAGGTTGCGGTAGAACTTTTAATACAAGATTATTATTTTTCCTTCCTCTTCCTTTAAATCACTCTTATAGTTTCTCTCTCTGTAAGTTTAACTACAATTTTTAATAAAGTTAGGGGGGACGCAGCGTTATTACTAGCTATACTTGTGAAAAGCTTTCCTAAAGCTAGTAATTACTTCTTATCTTACGTGCTATTACGGTTATTATCGGTTAGTGCTAGCGCACTTCTCTAAATTGGTGCACTGGTTAACCAGCTAATATTATTACCACTATTAGATCGCACGGTAACTTAAAAGTTAATAAGGAAAACGGATATTGTGCTAATTTAGTAGGGCGTTTTTGTCCCTATCTACACAAACCTGTTTTATATTAGTAAGGTTTAATTCCTTCTCTCTAAAAATCGGCAGCTAACCTACCAGGCCTCATATACTCAATTATCTCTCCATTAATTTCGCTCCTATAAGTCATTACTTTTACTATTTTCTAGTTAGTCTATCAGTATAATATGCTATATATCGTCTGTATAAATATTAATAGTAGTAGCCTCTTCTATCCAAAGGCCATTAAGTAGCTTTTAGCCGGGCTATATCTTATAGAAGCTAGCCTATTCGGCCTCTTTACGCTTATCTGAGATTTGCAAGACAAAGCTATATATATTAGTTAAGCCGTTATTATAGGAGTTATAGAAATACTTATAGTTATATATCACTACCTTCTATATAGAGCGTTTGACCCGCTATTATCCTTTTTACTAACATCTCTAGAGGTTTCCACGAGAAAAAATCGCGACTTTAGGCCTTTTAAGCATAAAGCTCTAAGTAGTAACGTACTAGTTATTAGACTATTAAAGGATAAGTTAGGAATAAGCAAAGATAAGATTAATTAGACTAGGTTAGTGTATAAAACTTTAGACATTAGTAATAGGGAAGCTATAATTAATCTAAATGGCAGAATAGAATGTATAGCTTAAGTAACTATTAATAAGCTTGGCTAATAGCTAGTTAGCTACCTTCTTCCAGGAGGAGGGGGATTTTAGAGGCCTACATTTTTATAGTTTTTTATAAGAGTATATAAATTAAAACCAAATTCTCCTATTTCTATAAAGTACTATAAAGTGGACACAAGAACAAAAGGCAGGCGTTAAGAGACTTTTAACAATTATTATATTAAAGAGCCTCCGCGAGAGTGCCTAGGACTAGGTAAAGAAATTAATTCTTATAGTAGAGAGAAAGCTAATAGAAAGGTGGCAAACTTGGGAAATTGCTTACGCCCTCCTTTTTATATAGTGCTTGCGGTGGCCTTTAACTACCTAGCGGGAGAACCTACCTACTATTCGTTAGTGGCAGGTGGATACGCTAGGCGTAATAACCTATAGTTTGGCATATAAACATGTCTCTAACTTATGCAATGCTATTTAAGGTAGAGGTATATATAATAAGGTATAAACTAACGTTTGCTAATAAACTAAAGTAAGTAAATTAAAATTTATAATTAACTCTACCTAGCTCTAACTCCTTATATTTAGTCTATTTAGAGCTACAGACTAGTACTTTTAGCAGGAAAATAACTTAAAATAATTGGACTTACTTAACGATTAGCTTATCTACTTTATGGCTAAGTATAGTTAGGTTTCTGCCGGGTTTTAGTACTAGACGAAGGTAGTAAATAGCATAAGGTAAGAGAGGATAGGTAGACCTTAGAATTAGAAGGAAATTAAACATTTTCGCGAGATAAGAAGTCCCTAGTTATTGTAAAGTTGTCTCCTACCACTATAATAGGCTAAATGACACACCTTAGCCTTTCCCCGTGCTTGCTTATACGGGCATAACTCTAAACAATAACGCTCGCATTTATATATGATATTCCGCTTAATATTGGTAATAAGCCCCTTAATTAATAACAAATATTTGTTAGCATCTTGGGTCCTTATAAACTGCCTAGGATCTACCTTTATAAAACTTAAAAGCTAATCTAGTATCGTTAGTAACTAGACGGCAGATACCTCGTTGGTAATATTAGGCGATTTTATAATATAATGAATATTTTATAAAATATTATCTATTTTATGCTCGTTCTAAAGCTGCCCTCCATTTATAATACAGTCTTCTATGGTTATTAGTATATAGATAACGAATTTTCCCGCGGGCATTATAATAGTATGGCCTGGTTCTAGGTAGGCTGCTTTAAGGATTCCACGCTAAGGGATCTATCTATCTCTGTATTCCTTAAAGCTTTTTAAATCTTAGTCTAATAGATCTTAGGTAAATAGCTATAACTTACTACCTATTAGATAGTGAATAAAAGTGCCATTTAGTGCGTCTACGTATGGCCTGGAGACTGACCCTCTTTATACGCATAGTGTAAATATATAGTAAGATATAATGTCGACGAATCTAAGAGGGGTAGTTCTCCTTTTTCTACCTCTAAAAAACTCCGCTATAATTTATAAGTTAAATATCGGCACTACTTAGAATCGTTGTCGCCTTAATATCTTAGGTATTAGTTCCTTTAGAAGATTTGCTAGATTTAGTAAATTCTATAGTAGATTTTTGTTAGTTAGAGTAGAGCTACGCCCCTATAATAATAATAGCTTTTCTTTAATGCGCAGAGCGGTTTCTTTCCTAGCTAAGGAACTTTTATCTACTTTCTACGTATATAGCTAGACATTAATACACTTAACATTGCCGTGCTGGTCTACCAGCTGCTAGAAGAATTTCTCCTTTATCTCTTCTATATTTGGGCTTATATTAGTAATAATAATCACCTTTAATAAGCTTCCCCCCGCATTAAGTATAGTATCTAAATCTTCCTAGGTCATATACTATATATCTATATTATCCTACGTTAACAAGCCCCGACTAAGCAAAGAACCTTATTTTACGCTAATTAAGGCCTAGTCGAGATTTTTAAGGATTGTAATTCCTAAGTCCAGGCAGTACTTTTAGAGCGTTTCTTTGCCCTTGCCTATTGCTAGTTACTTATTAATTTCTTTCTTACAAGCACGCATTTTGCTTAATAAGCGCTATAACTTAGGCTTATTCCGGTAACGTATCTAATTAAGCAGATTCCCTAAGTCTATTTCTATAGCTACTCTACTTATTAATTCCAGATCAATACAGATATAGGGCGACTTATTATCGTAAACATAACTAGAATTGCACGATAAACAGATAATATAAGTTCTCTTTTCGTACTTTCTACGGTTACTCGTTATAAGTATTGCTTTATAGTGCGCTACCTAATAGGGAGCATCGCGGGCGCCGTAGCGTTTATAGCGTTGGGATATTATTATATGGTAGGTATTAAATATAAGCTTAAAGGGTGGCGAATTTTAAGCTTTAAGGTAGAGGTGGAGGCAGGTAGAAGTAGATGTAGTAGAGGAGGTAGATGCGCTTAAGATAAAGGATATAGATAATATGGAAGTAGATAACGCTTATAAATAATAGCAGTTTATAGTAGAAGAAGCTATTTGCTAGTGGACGACACCGCTTAAAAGTAGACAACACTATAAGGCATAGTAAAATCTACGTAACGAACACTAAATATCTTAACTAACCTTTAACACTTTCTACAAATATCTTTCGTCCGAACGTACTTCGGTATGTCTTCTATGGCAAGTCAACCCTATAGCCTTTTTATATATGTGTATATTATTTAAAGCGGCGCCGACAATATTTATATGCAATAGTGTATCTCTTTTCTAGAAATTCACCATATCTGCTACCCATTAGTGGCTTTAGTTTGCTTACTATAATATACTAGTAGTAAAACCCGCCGTATTTATTAGCCTAATATCCTATCTTAATCCAATATATCTCCATCTGGCATTTATTTATCTTTATTTATCTTTAGGGCTGTCTAGAGGAAGATAGTAGCCTATTTTATCCTAAAATATTTAATAGATATTGGAGCGCCGTTCGGCCCTAGTGGGAATGGTTTAAAAAAGCAATATTATACATCTTTTTCTCATTAAACGGTTCTAATAAGACGCTTTAGGTAGATGTAAGCTAGAGATAGACTGAGGGGTAAAAATAGCTGCACAAGAGTAACTAATTATTATTAGTTGGTTTTCATTACGGCCGACGTAAATTAAAAGCTTAGAAAATGCCTAACTAGCGATATTATAAACTAAACAGCAGCCACTGGCGGCTTGGTTTAATAAGCGGTATCTATAACTTTGCCCGCAGGTAGGAGGTTTCCGAAATGGCCTAAAATGTTTAGGAATTAAGAAGTTAACGGTTCGGTAATATAGTAATGACGGCTAAAAGTTGTTATGAAATGCAGTCATCGCTTAGAACCTTCTATAAGTTTTAAATATAAGGCTAAGGCTAAGGCTGTGCATAGCGGTGACCTAATAACTATAAATAAAGACTTATAACGAATTCTTGCGGGCTAGAAGCGGTTCTAGGGAGAGAGTCCGATCCTAGCTATTATAATGCGTTAGGAATTTAAACGGATAGTTAAAGTGCCTTTATTTGTATCCTATACCTCTAATATTAGGTAGGGACTTTAATAGGGGAGCGTAGGCCTATTAGAAGGTCTTTGCAGGCGAGTTAATAGGATAGGCTAGTGGACGGACGGAATCGGAGATCCGCTTAGCCAATTAAAAATAATACCTTTTTAGGTAGTATATAATAATGCTATTCTATATAAATCTTTATATAACGAGTCTCCTCCGCTCGTCGCTCTCGCGCTTTTACCTCCACCTCCTCTTCTATATAACGCTGTTTAATACCCAGCCCGTTCTATTATTTGATATCCTTAACCTATATTTTACCTCCAGCTTAGGCTTTAATTGTAGTAGAGGACCCTAGTGGCGGGATCTAATATATATACTCTTACATTTTAAAAAAAGAACTTAATTATTTTAGTTAATTCCTTATTACCTTACCTATACTATTTAATAAAAAGCTACTAAAGGCTTATAATTTAATATTAACTATTACTGTTGGTATCACCCAAGTGCACTTAATTAGCCTATTAACTATTAAATTGATTTTTATCTAATAGGTATAGAAAGTAGAGGATTATAAGGATTGTAGTGCCTAAGTAGGGGGCTGTAATATAGGCTATTGTTAAAATAGTAGCGCACTAACCCTATAATGAGAGTCCTTATAATCTGCAGCGTGTTAATAATATACTTATATTATACGGAGACAATATAGTTGATAGTTATTAAATTTAAAATATATTTAATCGAGATCCTAATTCTAATGCGTCCCTGCCTAGTTAGGGTCTTATTTCTTTTAGTAGCAGGAATATATATAATTAATAAGAGTTAGAACCCAGCTTATAGTTAGGTTAGAAACGCCAAGCAGCGTAGTAAGTAGCGGCATATTACTAGGGTAAGCTGCGGTTAACTTAGCGGACTAACGCGGCGTATTTAATAACCAATTAAATAACGGGCTAGTTATTAGTCTATGCCGCGCTCACTAATCTACTTTCTACGTTGCTCTTTAAAAGTAAGAACTAAGGTGCTATGGCATGCACAATATAACGGCGCGCGGAGGTAGAGTATAATTATTACGCCCACCTACATTACTATAAAAAGATAGTACCTTTTACAATCTCTAAAATGTATACCTCTATTGCTATAATATAGCATTATTATAGGACGGGAGGTAACGGCCTAGAAGATATTAGAAGGAGCTAATATTTAAGCGATAACTGATTACCGTAGGACGCCGTGGTCGTTGCCACCTCGTCACTATACCTTACCTATCTTACCTCTTTTTACTCCTAATAGAAGCAAACTACTAGTGTTTTCTAGTGTTGGTGGCGAGATCTGAAACGCTAGGAAGACTGTTTGCTGTATAGATTAGGCTAAATCTACCTAGTACTCCTACTAGGCGGAGTATACACTATACTTACTAGCTAGCCGACGTATTATTTTAAAACTATATGTCCTCTCTAACCGAGCTAAAATGTTAACTTAAATGAATATATTTTCCCATTTCTTAACGCTGCCGTTATTTCTTAAGCCCTATTTTTGTTTTGCTATTATCTATATAATAATTAGGCTCTATAGAGATATATAAGGTTTAAAAGCGAATTTATAAAGCTTATAACCGCTACCAATTAAAGAAGTTAAGGGTATTACCTAAATTTTAATTATATAACATTGCACTTCTAATAATGATTTAGTGTAGTGGAGGGAGTTTATGTACTTAATGTGCAGCTAATAACGCTATCTGTGTCCTTAGCTTATAAAAGAAGTCGCGAGATAAAGTTTACTCTAAAGGGTATATCTCTATATTTAAGCGCTCTAAGTTTAAGGACTAATTATAGCAGTTACGTAGAAATGCTTAAGCGATAATAGGCCTAGCTAGTAGTAGGTTTAAGAGAGCTCTATAACCGGCTATAGGATAATAAAGATTGGCTAGGGTCACCGTTACCTAAGGTATAAGACGGCCACCCTCTTACATATAACATTCTTAAAAGGCTTAGTCTGTTATATTCTAGCAGTAATAACACTAGCAATTATAAGGGTTTTAAAGAGAACTATAACCGTATATAGTAATGACTATTAAAGAACGGTGCGGGATACTCTTACGGCTTATCTTCCCTATCTTACGAAATACTAACAATAAAGCCGTTTGATTTATTTGCGCCTAACTACGCTCTACTAACCCTACTAATAAATAACCTTTTTTTAGGGCAGCCCTAATTTACCTCTATGGTATAACTAGGTCCTAATAATATAACATTTATACAGACTGACCTTAAATAGGTAACTATAGACTTTAAATATGTCGACCAGTTTCTATTACCTATTAACTAGTTTCTATTCCCGCCTAGGTGGTAATAGAGTGATAATTATAAATCGTCGCCATTGTATCAGCTAGTGTATTAGTATTTATATCTTACTATCGTTTTAAGGATTTTTTAGGAGTACTAGTATAGCTATTATTCTTTTCCTATTCTTTAGATAAGTCCTAAATATATCTTTTACATTTTGCCTTTTTAATCCTTATTGCTGCAAACACCTATAAGGAGCGTTTTAATTATTTAGCACAGTGTAATAGTAAACAATTAAAGCATTTCTTTTTTAAAATATCTGGGTGATAAGCGTATTATTTAAACTATAGTTATCGTAAACTATAATTTTATAATCACGAGGACACGGAAACGTTAGCACTATAATTAATTATATTAATAAAGAAATTTTAATTTTATTATAGTCTATAATCCTAATAAAGATAGTAAATTGTATTAAAGCTATTCCTAAAAGTATCTAACGATATAGAAAACTTCCCGTTACCCAAATCCAGAAATTTTCTAGGGTTATTAGGGATACCCTAACTATTAGTGTTAATATTACCCTATAGGTTGCGAAGAACTATCTAACTAGTCTTATCCCCCGTTATAGAGCCTAAAAGAGAGTAAGAATGCTAGCTTACTATTCCCTTAGCGGGGTAGTTATTTAAGGCCGTAACTACTAGAACGCCTAGGGCCGCAAGTATTTAAGTCTATAGGTTGTTATCACTTAATAAGCTAATATTAGTCCACTGTCTATTATCGCCACTATAGATTCTCTTTATAGTATAATAGGCCTAGCTGCCTAACTTAACTTTAGTTTTATATCTAGCTATCTCTATAGCTTTTTCTATATAGGCCACCTAAGAATGTGCTTCTAATATACCAGTGCCGCCGGAAATAGAAAACCCGCTAGTATTTAAGAAGAAACCATTCTGCAGATCCGCTAAGCTAGGTTTTAATACTATATAGGATTTTTAATCTTTTCTATTAGAATTATATAAAAGAATATCAGCTTTATTTTTATCTGTATTGTTTTTAATAATCGTTTTAATTAAGTCTTAGCCTCTAGAAGAATTAACTATAAAAGTAAAAATAGTAAGCATCTAATAATCTCCTAATTTATTTTACTTAATATTAGTCTCTACGGGCCCAGTTAAGTCATTCTAAAGAAGATTAATAAGTGCGTAGAAATCCCTATTTAAGTTAAATGCGATAAGGGCGTTTTCTAGAAATGGTGTAGCCGCTATACAATATATAAGTATGAAAATATATATACTAAGAATTTCCATTTTAGTTATTTTTAAAAGAATTAATAAACTAATATCGTTTAGATTCGCAGATCTAATATCTAAAAGTTAGATTAGATTAGAGTTTTATTCTTTATAGATAAAGGCTAAAGCATATAGGTATTTAAATTTTAATTACAGCAGCTTTTAAATTTAAGGGCATTGCGAAAGTACGGGATGTGAGAAGAGGAGCAAGGGCTGGGCTATAAATTTTATGCGCGATTTACACTATAACTAAGGTGGTTAAGCAATTATTGCGGGACCTTAGGATAAAATAATATAGCCTTTTATATAATGTTAAATAGGGGTCGAAATTAAGAGGCGTATAAGGTGATCCCCTCGCTAATATAGCTCTAGGCACGACCAGCTTTACCCCCCCTATTTAGTAAGCGCTGCGAGATTTTAAATATTTAGTACGTACTTGTAATATATAGGGAATAATTTAAATAAAGAGGGAGATAGCTTAGGTTTTTTCGTATAGAAAAAAGTTTAATAGTTAGTTATATATATATTAGAAGTTAAGAGTTAACTTGACCTTTTTATAAACTATATGTAATTAATAAGTTTTAAACCTATTAATTATTGCGCCTTATAGTAATATATAATACCTAACTAGATTATTTAGGGTTAGCTTAAGCAGTAAACGTATACTCTCTTATACTGCTTCTTACGCTAATCTCAATTTATTAGTAGTAGATTTAGGAGGTAGATTAAAATAAAGTCACCTTAAGGTGCTAAATTTTTATTTTAATATTTTAAAGGTTATAACTACATTGCTTTGAAAATATTTTATACCTAGATTAAATACTAGTATAAATAAACAAGCAGTAGATAATACTTAAGGATGGAATATTAATGGGAGCTAATGTTAGTGGCAAATTTATAGTCTAAGCTTAAACCTATTAGAGTATAACGATTTATAGTTACTTTATAATAGCCCGCACTGCTACCTATTATTAATTCTAACTTTATTTAGTAACTAAGGTCTTTTACTTCTAAGCGGACTATAACTTCTTAGGCAAAAATAAGCTCTAATTAAGTATAATAAATAGTACGGCATCTTCTAGCGTTTGCATTTTCCTTAAGTTATACTATTACTGCCGGTCCCTGCCGGTCGTAATGTGGTTAAAGTAGTAGCTAATACTTTTTCTATACAAGGCTGGATCTCTCTTATATTTAAAAATCTGTTTCTCCTTTTAATAATAAACTCTTACGCTTAATCTATAGTTGGGATAAAATAGAACTAATAAAATTGTAGCGATTCTAAAATTTCCCTATTATGGTTTTAAGCCTCGTAGAAATCCGCCCCCTTAAAAAGGAATGCCTTAAACAGCGTAACACTATACGGAAAGATTTAAGTAATAGTAACTTTTTAAATTTAGTACAAAGTTATAAAATACTTGTAGAAGAATATCTTAGTCTATTAAGCAGCCTAGAACTAGACCTAGCTTTTAAGGCAATTATAAAAATATAGATAAAGGGCATTAAACCTTTTATAGCTCTATTAAGAAAGCTACCTTAAGCTTCTAAGCATCTTATTTACTTCCTTTATAAGTCCTACCGCTCTATTAGCTGCTTATATAAGAAGTACTAACACTATAAATTAGCTTTAAGAGAATATCTTAGGGATCTTACGGCTTACCTCGCTCGTTATAATAAAGAACGACTAAAAGAATGGCAAAACATTATAAGCGATAAGTATAATAGCCTTATCTATATAACTCTAGAAGTTAAAAAACTCTTTTATAAATTAGCCTTATTGGCTAAAGGTAATAAACTAAAGTAAATGCAATTCCTTTACCGATCGCTAGGCTCGAAACAACTATTTAAAAAGCCCGTTGCTTTGTTTTTTAAGGGATTTCCTACTATAAATGCGGAAAGCCAACAAATTAATATAGCATTTGTGATTATATATATTAATCTCTTTTAAGGGCGACTTACAGATTTACAAACTTTTTAATGTTACTTTCTTAAACAGCTTTAAAATTATATTTAATAGGATAACTCTTTACAGAAGAACTTTGGGATACATTTAGCCATTATAAATATTACGCCTTTATATCGCCTATTAACCAACTTTATAGGTTCTAGGAGCCTTACGTCTAATCTAGTATTTTTAACCTTAAAAGTCGTCCTTTACTATAAAAGAAAAGAGAACGCACTCCCTTATATTTATATCCTTTTATCCTTTTTGCTTTGCCTAACTATATTAAATAGGGGTGCAATTCTTACAGATAAGGCCCTTTAGAAGGATATTTGCATATTCGTTAATAGTCTAAGTTATAATTCTAATTCTTAAGTAGAGCTTAGACTTAAGAGTATTAAAGACCTTTTACCTAAAGATTACATTATATATGGCTAGTTTTGGGCTTAGGAGTATTCTAATAAAAAATGGTTTAAAGCGAGCTATAAGCATAAGATAGTTGCGGAGCGTTCCTTAATAGAAGTGCGCTGTATTAAACGAATAAGGTAGCTAATTAAAGAAATTGTAACGGTAAGTATATAGGCTGCTAATGGAATTCTACTAATATATTTAGCGTAAATAATGGATATATTACGACAGAATTAGTTAGTGGGTCCCTATAATATCCAGGGGGAGTAGTGCTAAAAAGCAGCATTCTATATAGCTTTATACTATGTAAAATCCTAATATTTTGGCGTATAGCCTTATCTATTATAACTTCCTTATTATCCTCGCTGACCTCATTTCCCAATTTATTAAAAATGCTGTAGATTTATCTCTAGAAGTCTTGTTAAGAATATATTCTATATAATAATCTCTTTCCGGATCGGATTTCTCTTCTTCTTTACTAGTAAATTCACTTTCCGCTATATAATATTATAACAGACTGCTAGCACTACGCTAAGATATAAGATCGTCGCCTAAGAGGCTCTAAAACAGGATCGATTCTACCCTTATATGTCTTAGATACGGTTAAATATTAAGTTATAGACTTTAGAGTTTAGGGTCTACTTTTATGTATTTAGTTCACTTAATTTCCATAGATTTAAAATTAAGTCGTTTATTTAATTTATAGATACTAAAAAGGTCTATTATAAGTTATAAGTTTAGCTATAATTGCTAGTAGGAATAGATAAGCCCTACTATACCGTAATTATATATTACGATAATGACGCGCGGGCTATCTTTAACAATTCCCACGGAGTCTAATAGGTTAGTCTTTATCCTTAGCTAAAAGTATACTATAGGTAGATTTTAAAGTCCGCACTAAATATAAAATAGGTAAGTCTAGACGAGCTATTTAGATAGAAGATAAATCCTAAAGGGTCCTATTCTAGTTAATTGGCGTCTTTATAAATGTCCTTTAGATAAATTGTTTTTAAGCAACACTCTTTAACAGCTCCATATATTAGAGAATTTTTTATTTCCCTAATTAAATAAATAGCATACTTGATGCCCTCTAGAGTATTAGCAAATTTTAGATACGCACTAGAATCCAGATCTATAAAAATTAACTCATTACCTATTACAGCTTTCTATTTAAGTCTATATATGCCTTTAAGGCCTCTAAGTTAGCTACGTAAGCCGTAATAGTTAGGCTTAGGGGTTAGAGACTAGATGGTATTATAGGGTGGTAAAGTATTTGGAGGCTCTTCTGGACTAAAGTATAGAGATAATAAAGAATATAGCGCTATTAAGTTAGTCTGTTCGTATTAGTTAGGATAATTATTATTAATATTGCTATTAATCGCGCTAGTGTTATTAAGGTCGCTAGTGCCGTTAGTATAATTAAAGTCTGGGCGTTTAAAAAAAGCAAAAAAAAATAAGTATTTTAGTTGCGAAAGATATAAAGGAGCGCTTAGGATCCTTATTCTTTATATTATATAAAGTTAGTAAGAAGAGGTATCTGCTATTAAAATCCCGCGAACTTTTAAAAGGCTTACTATATCTCGACTTAATTTATAAAGAGTTGGTAGTTAGTTCTGGGACAGGCTGTGGGGTAATTAGCTTAGGTTAAAATATCTTTTTATTAGCCTCTTACTCTCTTTATACTTCTTATTTAAGTTTAGCATTATTAATATTAAATAGTTCCTTAGGTCTACGTTTACGAATACTAGCTTGAATTCTATTTAGTTTATCCTAATAGTAATAGATTTTATCGGTTTTAAATCCTAGCTTAAAAGCGAGACTAGCAAATTTAAATAAGCTAAAAGATAGCGGTTCGTTCACCCTATATACCTTAAGCTTTACTCCTCTATAGGACGCTAAAGAATTTTTGCCTTTATTTAGCTTAGGGTAGTAGCGGATAATAGAAAGATAGAGCTATAGGTAACCCCATTCCTTACTCTAGGATTTAGTTATATATATATAGCGTTTATCCTATATCCTAAATTAAATAATATAATAACCACTTTATTGCGCCTAGCCTATATAGCACTTTTTCATTACCGTAATAGTTAAATCTTTAACCTTAGGTAGTAGAAGCGACCTTATCCTTTTTATAACCACGCTAATGTAGTTAGTATCCTTAAAAAATATATATAAGGTAAATATCATTCTATCTACTAACAAGACGTTTATAAGGAATTGTAAGCGCTAATATAGATTATCTAACTTAGGAAAGACAGCTTTGGAACTAAAGAGAGATTAGACTACTTCCCTATCTCTATAGCACCAATTTGGCGCAAAAGACCCTAGTAGCCGCACTATAGTTTTATCAGCAAATACACTAAGGGACTTATCCCCCCCTATTATATATATCTATACTTAATAAATCCTATAAATATAGTTAGAGAGTTCTTAGAAGTTTATAAGCAAAGATATAATTAAAATTATATATAATTAACGAACTTCTCTACACTTCTAACTTATAAAAGCGCGTGTAAATCTAAGATAGAATTCCTTTTATAATTTAGGAAACGGAAGGAGCTTATCTAAAGGGTTAGCAAACCACCTATTACACTAAATTTGTTTAAATACTTTCTTCTTATTAGGGCTTAATCTAGCCAGCTACCTGCGCTCTTTATCTCTATTATTACGCTTCTAATAAAATCTTATATATAGATACTTTTCCCTGTCGTAAGGGTCCTAGGGGTTTGCGTAAGCTAAGCGAATATAGGCCTCTATTTCTGGAGAAATACCTTTTTAAGTTAGTGATTTTTCGGCTTAATACTAGTAAGCGTACCAGTTATATAAAAGTCGACTATCTACTACTAATCTCCTAGCAGCGGAAATGCCTATTTCGTAGCCTTAGTAAAGTCTTATTTATATAGATATGCTAAATTAAAGTTCTTAGGAAATGAAAGCCTAGGAAAGGCTCTAATCTAAAATAAGTCTAAGGCTACTTTTCTAGATCGCGCAACCGCAGCATCTAAGTTATGTTTTTCAATTTTCGCGGGTATACGATTCCCCTTATCAGCATAAAAGCAGCCAGCTTTAAACATCCCTACTAACCTTTTAATATTACCTTTATCCAAAAGTTTAAGAGATAAATTAAAGTGTAGATGCTTTAGATTTACCTCGGCCGACCTAAGGAAATTCTTAAGTTTATCCTATAAAATGTTATTATTTATTATAAAATAGAGTTAAGAATAATCGCAAAGGAATCTTAGAATAAAGTCTATTTAACCTTAATAAAACGATACGGAAGAGTGCGGCTAGAAATATAACCCCTCTATAAAATTGTAGAGATTTATATAGACTAGGTTTAAAAAGGATTTTATAATAAAAAATCCTTATTATAGCTTTGTATTCGCAAACGGATTAGATCTAGATATTTCGCGATTAAAAGGACTGGGTTATTTCTTACGGAGACTGGCTTTACAGCATAACCAGTAACTTAACTAATTTAACATCCTAATTCCCTTCTCTAATTGTTCTTATTAGGAGAAGAGCGAAGATAAGAGTATTAAAAGAAGTGTTTCTAGAAAACAACCACTTAAGACGACAGGGGTAAGGTATAGCTGCTCTTAACCTCGACTTATTAACAGCTTACTTAAATAGGCCGCTGCTATTTGCTAATATTAATCTTAAAGATACCTATATAGAAAATAATTAACTCCTAAGCCATAGTCGTAAGATTGGGAGATAAAGGGTAAAGTGGATGGAGGAGGCTTATAAACTTAGTCTAAAGGACATCGTTAATACGGTACTGGCTAGACTTATATTCCTTTTTACTAACCTTATTTATATTTTTATAGACGACTTTAATAGTACTAATAAAGCGATATTATAAGTTATAACGTGGGCATAGATGGGTCCGGTGTTAAGTTTAACTCGACCTTATATAATTATAGTTATATTAGGCGAACTCTGGGATATAAATTCCGTTACTTAAAATCTACCTAATTTCTATTAATTATTCTCTAGCATTAAAGTTGTTGACTTACTAGATACCTCTAAACTATCCCTAGTCGCTTGCTATTTTATACTTAAAAATGCATTGCTTAATAAAGCCAATACTATTTATTAGGCTCGTATTAACTAACAGCTTTTCTTCTCTATAGCCTACCTTAACGCCTTCTTTAAAGGAGCATTTAAATATATAGCCAGTACTAACTTTAAGGAATTCGACTTTATCCGCGCGTTAAAAGGGGATAATTAGGTTAGAAACGACTTTTATTACTATTTAGAAGTCTTTCTAAACTAATGCGCGGGTAATAAGGCGTCTATAAAATTTATTGTCTTATTTATAGCTTCGTGTATAGTTCTAGACAGCTTACCTCCTAAAATATATTGTAGGTGTTCTTCTTTCTTGCTATACTCTTTGCTAACTATAGCAGAATTTAGCCCCCGTTCCGTTTTTAGAGCCCTATATTATTTCTAATACTATAAAGCATTTCTAGCCCTTTTAGTAAAGGGCATGTAGCCTTTAGATAAATGGTGCAAACTTATTAAGGAGAGAGTAGCTGCTATATTAAGAGAATTAATAATAAGTAATACTTTTGCTTATAAACTATATATCTAGAGCTTATAGTCGCTCCGTTAAAACTAGAGTCGTTTTAAAACTATAAAGATATATCTCTTTTGTCTTTATAGGAAACCTAAATATATTCTATTTTACGGTTATGCAGTATATAATACTTATATTTGTATATTCGGCCAGCTATCCTCCAATATAAAATACCTTTATTATTTATTAACATGCCTTCTTTATTAGATTGATATATAACTTAAAGTTAGGCTAAAACCTCTAACTGCTAGTACCCGTTTACTTACTATAGATAGGGGTAGAATCCGAGGTTTGTTTTCCCTTAAGGTATTAAAGGTTTTAGAATAATATTAAAATCTACCTTACCCTTTACAGGACGATTTTAATTTTGCGCTTAGGACAAGCTCTAGTAGTCTTGCTATTCTTATATAGTATTACGTATTTTAAAGCGTTTAGGATTGCATTAAGATCTTTAATAGGCTTAGGAGACGCGTATTTGCATCCTAGAACAACTATAGGCGTTCCTTATTCGCGCGTGTCCTACATTTCTTCGCTTCCCTATTAAGGGATAGTTGTTATAAAAACTTAGAGATGAAGGCGTATATTAGAAATGCCTACAGAGTAAATAGTTATATATTTAATGCTATAGAATTAGAAGTTATAGGGATAAAGGTTACTATTATAGCTATTACGGTCTCTAACTTAAAATTATATATATTATTTAATTATAATAGCGCCGGTACATGACGGAAGGAATACGGTATATTTAGTATCTATATAATATACAGCTTAATCTAATATATTATTCTAGGCTATTGGCACTTTAGGCCACATAACGCTAACAATAAATTCTTAATTTGTGACGCGTATATTTAATCTCCCTATATATCTCTTACTAATTTTTTTTTAGTACTAAAGCTACCTCCGTAGCACTATTATATTTCCTAGCCAAATATATTACTGGCTTAGGGTTTATTTAAGACGCTAGAGTGGGGAAATATAACAATTTTATAGACCTAGTAGAGTAGGAGTTAAGGGTAATATGGGACGTTAAACTAGACTTTACGGTATTAATTAGAACTAGATTTACCTAGCTACCTAAGTCTCCGGTTATTTACTAAATAACACTTAATCTTAGAAATAGATTTATCCTTTAATTAATCCGGTCTTAGGCGGAATTATAATATAGGTAAAACTACTAAAATAACTACTAAAATCGATTACTAGAAGAAACTTAAGGTAAATACTTCTATATTAATATGCTTCTTGACAAAGAACCCAATTTGGATAAAGTAGAGAAAATACTAAAACTTTAATAATTAGCCTCTAGCTTCCTTAGTACCTATGATTTTCTAAGCATTATACGTGCCATTTTCTCTACCTCCTTTTTCTTTAAACTAGACCAGGTTCTATATTATAGGGATTAATATATATATACTAGGTCTATACAATATTAGAGCCTAAATTACCGCGCTCTAATTACTAGAATTCTGTAAGAGTATCCCGCTACAGCGTTTATTATAGATTAATATATTAGCCTTAGTTATATTAATAAGCGTAACCTATATATAAGCTACGGGCTCTATAGAAAAGCTGTAAGTTTCTTCGTATACTACCTAAGTCAAGTTATAAGAATATACTTATGATTTAACCGGTTGCATAAGCAAGCCATTAGTGGGTTTCCCTAAACTATGTTATAGTTTATAAAACGGCAAAAGCTTTATACTTAGTTTAGTAGGTCTAATTACTATAACCCAAATTATTTAATTTTAGGTAAATGTAATTGTAATATTAGGAGTAATTATAAGAGAAGTTTATTATTGAAAGAAAAGCGTATAAGTAAAAGAGTGCGCCTAGCTACAAAGATAAGAAATAATTCACGTCCTTTGATCCTACTAGAATCTCACCACTTTCTTAGATCGTCTTAAAAGTCAATATTACGTTAATGCGGAGGTGATATCTATTAATGGAGTTGGTCCTATAAAGAAGTAATTTTAGTTAAATTTCGCTGTAAGAATATAAATATTTACCTTTTTTAATAGAAAACAGCATTACGTCTAACCAGCTTAATATCCTATATAGGTTATCTTTGTTAGTAGAAGTAATATAAGCAATATAGGTATAACAGACAATTTCGGATCTTCTTCTTTAAAGGAGATTATAATGTAGTACTAGTATTAGATGATTGAGGTTAGGTTAGGGAAGTCATAGTTAAGTTTTGCTGCAATTAATTATAGAAAAAGGCACCTTTTTATCTTGGGTTAAATACTCCGCCACGCTGTAGACGATTATATGCTCCTAACTATAGCCTATCTTAAGAGTACACCAACTTATAATAGGTTATAGATCTATAAGGATTAGATTAACGGTGCATTTTTATCTATACTAGCCTCGCGCGCGCTTAGCCTCCTATAGTTTTAAGACTAGGTACTATAAACTTCTGCCTCCTAAGAAATTAATAGCTTTATACTTCTAAACAACTATAAATTCCACACCCTTATATAAAAAATTTTAAGGGGAGTAGAGCAATAAATTTTAAAGCATTTTAAGTAGCTCTAGCGGGCGCTCTTTTAGCTAATTTCATTATCTGCCTTATATACTGCGTTAAGATTCTATATAAACCTAACGCTAATTAAACCGGTATTCTCACCTTAGTAAGTATAGCCACTTTTTAAAGGTATAGCGTTAAGCTTCTAAGTTTAACCCTATATTAGAATTGCCGGAAACGCAGAGTCTTACTATTAGCGTTAGTATAACGTACTACTATATTAATAAGGAGCTAGATTGCGAAGACCTACCACTTAAATTAGCTAGTATTTTTCTAGTAGGAGTTTAAGGCCTCTAATAAGTGGACTATATATTGAGATTTATACTTCCTAGCAGCATTAAGCCTGGCTTAATCATTAGTCTAATATTTAGGATTGCTACGGTTATTATTATTTTCGCCTGCGTTTTTAGTAATAAAAGATGGGTCTCTACTACTGTATAAGTTATATTAGCTACTCTATGCTATATCTTCTTCTTAATCCCGTTTACTTTTCTATACCTTCTTTTCTCTTAAACTTAGGATCTACCGGCAGCTATACAGGTGGAAAAAGGCAAAGTATATTTAGAGTATATAATAGTGTTGTCTTGTTCTAGCGTTATAGGTTTGATTACAATTCCTATAGCGTATTAATTAAATATACGTCAAGTTCCGGTAGTCTAAGAATAGTTACGCAGTAGATTTTAGTAGGCCCCTATATATTTTACGGCGTATAGCAATTATAAGGGGCTATTTTACTCCTTTAACATAAATATAGGTCTATAGCCTTTTATTCTACAGCATAGCTAACCATAGAAATGATTATAACCTATATAAGTGAGATATATAAGTCCCTAGGCCGTCTTTAAAATAAAATTCGTACCCTAATAGCTTAGCCTACTAGAAGGTAAGTTGATTTACAAAGAGTATTTCATTCCTTCCATTTTATTAATAGTTAATAATATAGCCACGATAGCCAACGACTACTTTTAGAAGAGGATAGGAATATAGCATTTATAGAAGAGAATACCTAAGATAAGCCGATATATAATATACAGCGAGGAAGTTACGCAGCTTCTAATACTAGCCATTCTTTAGTAAGAAGGGACGAGAATGTAGCTAGACTATAGCCTCTTTAAAAGTGTATAGAAGATAGGACGTAAGACCTCTAAGATATATCCCCCGAAGGAAGAGTATATATAGCTTCCGTCATTAAATACAGCGCTTTGCCGGCAAGTGCAATTTGCCTTATTATATCTTAGAAGCCTATTAAATACAATAAATTGGTGGAAAATGTATATTTTAGAAGGCAAACGCGTGCGGCTAGAAATAAAGCTTAATTACAGGACAATATATATAAGTACAGTAAATATCATCTACAAAGCTTAGCAAGGAAAAATGTTTAGTTTTATAGTCAGAAAATATCTTAATAATTTATAGAAAACCTTCTTATACGAATTAAGACCAAATAATGGACCGATCCTATCCATTATACCCCCCTAGATTTTGATTGTTATGCGTGTTAAGCATTAACTAAGCCTATTACTGCTGTTCCTCTTCTGCAAAGCTTACGCCCTACGGCTCCTCTATTGCTAAGCCTAATACTATTCTGCTATTGCTTATAGTGTATAAAGATTTATTATTAGTAGCTAACCTTTAAGCATCTACGTAATTGATCGAAGTAGGAGATTATTAAACCGCTATATAGTCTAACATATACGTGCTCTAACCACTAATAACCTACGCTTCTATAGTAATTGTAGGATAAGTTACCTAGTTTAATGTTATAATCGATCTCTCTGATATAGATGGTAAAACGTTCATTAATAGAGGTGCGGCCTATAACATAAGATTTTTAAACGGTGCTAGATTTGGCGTATAGGGCGGACTATTTACTATAGGCAAAACTCCTTAGTACGATATGGCTTCTGCAGCCGAGCGTATTGTAATACCAATGGTATTGTTATATTTAGGTTTTGTATATAAGATACACCAAAAATCAAAATTATAGTATATATTGTATATCTACATACGCGAAGCCGTAATTGGGCGACTAGCTCTACCAAAAAAAGAGGTGATTACTACTTGCCTGCTGTTTTGAAGCTGTTGGTCTTAAATTTGATGATTGTGCCTTAATAGAGTTATAATAACCACCAGGCCTCTTCCGCTCTTATAGGCCTTGCCCGCGAGGAAATTTGGCTAGATTAAGCTGCTTAAATTTATTGCTTAGTATTTCTGATATTAAGGATTGGTTAATTTTTTGACGGAGGAAGTTGCTTACCTAGCGAGTAACCTCCAATTGTAGTAGACCGGGGTGTTTTTGGTAGTAGGCGCGTATTTTCTAGCGTTTGAAGTTAGAGAATCTATAACAGCGTGGCCTCTTAGAATTTTGAGACCTACCTATAATTAATAAGGTAGAATCAAGTATGGAGAGTAAGATTTAAGGTTCTATTTAATAGATTTTGATCGTTGTGTGATAAAAGCTGATCTGAACTCGCGGTGAGGTAAGGCCAAATCCGACGAATTAAAACTGGTTATACCGATTTTGGTGGAGGCACCTAACGATATCGTCAAAAGTTAGATTATTGTTAATTACACAAAAAAAGGCTTGATTAGGGCGTGTAGATCGTAATACTAATGGTATCGTTATATACCCGGTATCGTACTAAGGAGTTTTGCCTGTAGTAAAGTTCCTTAGAAGTAGCAGGCATAATTTCATAAGATGTGTTTTCTAAGGTAAAACATTGCAATTAGGACTAGAAGCACTCCCGTAGTAAATATCGCTATAATAGCGGTAATTGTTAGTAATAACAAGGTAGGGGCATTGGTAAAATTTATGCTTATAGTTATTATAGACGGAATTAAAGCTAACGTACGCGCGGGTCTAGTGGACGTAAGGGACTTAATAGGGGTATAACTGGACAAAGACTATAGATGGGAAGAGACACTAGAATTCAAAGCTACTATAAAAGAAATACTAGCAGCACTACTTTAGGCGCTAGGTAAAGTTAATCTCAAAATACTAGACGATTTAGGTACTATATTTAAAGATATAATAGATACTAGGGTTAGGGGTGTCGCCTAACGCGTTGCGGTGCTTAATATAAATAACTATACTAAATTTAGTAAGGTCGATAGTTTTTTTTTTTTTTTTTTTTTTTTGGTCCATTGTATT
>Ga0307515_10007670_pt1 | contig 21265 bp, 23 predicted proteins | sample 17_EM_MG_FD_194513 | JGI IMG/M metagenome (GOLD analysis project Ga0307515, IMG submission 194513) | Populus trichocarpa ectomycorrhiza microbial communities from riparian zone in the Pacific Northwest, United States - 17_EM | ecosystem: Host-associated > Plants > Roots > Unclassified | place...
AGCGAGGCCGACAGGGGCAAGCGAGGCTGGTGGGGGCAGGCGAGACCGGTGGGGGCAGGCGAGGCTGGTGGGGGCAGGCGAGGCCAATGGGGGCCGTAAGCCGCCGGGCCAAATCCCTAGTCAACACATCGTGCAACTACAATTGCACTGTGCTCTATATCATCATCGTTTGAAACGGTATCTTCCTTGTTTCCCGCTACCTTCATATTATCCTCTTCCTCCTCTCCCATGACTTCTTCATCCTCAAGAACATCTCCTTCCTCAGTATCTAGATCGGTCAAATCACCTTCGGTGCTATCTTCAGCGGAAGTGGAATCAGTCTGCTCCCATGCATCTCCTCTTGTATTTGCTCAAGTCGCTTTTGATTCTGACTGTGCCCAGATGAAGTTGGGTTCCGTTTAAGATAGAAAGTACCATATGGAGCTGCACAAACCCCAGTATTTGTACACTGTACACAACCATCTCGGCCATGACAATGAAATGTGCACGAAAACTTTCGCTTTTAAACACTTGCAGCGAACTGTAGCGCAGTTCCCTTTACATTCACTCTTGGAGGAGCTCAGCTGGGGGTGTGCAGCTTCCCGAGGAGTAAGTTTATGATGGGCACCCTTCTTGAATGCCGGAATAAGATGTGGAATAGTAGCTGCAAGGCGGTCCATATTTTCGTACGATAGGTACTTAGTTGGGTTTGTTGACACTTATACGCAGGGGTGGAGGGAAAACTCCCCTGTTGTCTAGTCTGTCTATCCAAGTCTAAAGTCTAAAGAGAGAAAAGGAGAAAGCTAATAATGACACAAAGTCCACAATGTTATACTAAGCATGGTAACCCGCGTAACTACCAAGCAGTCATATAATGCCGGTCGATGATCCCGGGCGAAAGCTTATTATCTCTGTCAATAGTGTTGATTGAATTCAGCTGGATATAGCTAGCTGAGCGCCCATATTTTCGTGCGCATATCTGCATGCATGCAGTGCATGTTGCATGTATACTTAGATCCTCCGTAGGACTTGCAGAGATTGTTGAGAGCAAAAGAGAAAGAACAAAGAAGCTGAATTGTCTATCGATCCAAAGAGAGACAGATGGCAGGCTTTATATACAGAAAAAAGACCATACTTGGCGAAGCCGAGTACCAGTGCCGGGGCTAGGCCTCCTCCTCGGCATGGGGGCGGCGAGGCCAATGGGGGCCACACGCCACCAGCCTCATCCCCGGGTCCACCAGCACCAAAAACTAAGGAAGTCACTGGGCCAAACTCCTAGTCAACAGAGATTACCACAGGGCATGCCGGTAGGGCATAAGGGATACCGATAGGGCACAAGGTATTGTGCCACGGGATCTCTGTACATATACGAGCGTAGATTCCCACGATAGAATCAAGAAGTCAGCGATCTTCATCGCACAAGGTAACAGTGCATTCACCGAGTGTGTACACTCTGCGAATGGACCGGTTACTCCGTGGAAGAACAGCCTCCGTGAGTGGGCTAGAACATCGAATGCAGTCACCACCAGCTTCTCCATCGCCTGCAGCTCTTCTTGGCATCGTTACCAATTCTATAACAAAGGCCCTATATACATGTTAGAACTGCTAGACGACTTCAGAGTGAGAAGTACTTTTATAAACGCGGTCTAGTGTTCCTAAGCTGCGAGGCTTTTTGCGGTGTAGGCTGTTCAGATGGAGGCCAGGCCGCTTTGGAACACGGTTTAAAACGCCTAGTATTTCTTCAACGCAGGGTCTCTCTAGTCCAAACCCTACACATTGCACATCTCCTAGATCTCGGCTAGATCAGCGGTGTAGCCCGTGGTATTTGCGCTTCCGGCCCACTGATGCTCCTTTACGACGCTCTTAAGTGTGTCTTCCAACTCTCTGGGATACGAGATCTTTGTACTCTGGCTATGTCAGCAGCGTATTGGAGTTAGGTCAGGATTGAATGAGATTAACTTTAAGGATTTCAGCTGTGGTCAGATGAGATAGGGCCGGACTAAGTGTGTCATCTGGTTGAAACGCTATCATAGGTTGGTTGGTGGTGATACAGCGGAGAATCTGATGCTGTTCAGTGTTCTCAAATGTCCAGTGCGAGCCAAAGACTAGACTGGCCTGGACTTGGGAGACTGGGTTTAGCTGCAGTCTGTTACTTTGGATGCTCATAAGACTAATTGATTGACTAATCGCTCAAGGCCTAAAGGCCCGTATATATACAGATTTGTTTCCCATATCCACAGCCATATTCGTATCCATATCTCTTATCCGTTTGCATATCCGTTTACACTGATATGAGCCGCTCTCCTGAGGCATATCTTCATAACCAACTGCCTATCAAACGGACCTGAGCAGTGAGGCTCACGATGCAGGTACACATGCAACAGAGTCTAGGCGGTGATGTAATAGTGATGGGTAATGATCAATATTCCTAAGGGGCTTGGTTGGCCTGCATAAAGCTGGACCTAGCCACCGTTAAGGTAGGCCTCTGAAATCGAGTCTAGGCCGCCCGCCGGGCTATTTGTGGCGTAGCATATTCGAATGGGGGTCGGGCATGATCTGCGACAAGACAGGCCTCAGATTTTGCAGCCGGGCTGCTTAGGAACACTGGTAGTGATATAGTGATACTTACAGCTGAGGCTGGGTCCAAATGTAACCGATACAGTGGCTATCGGAGCTCGACATCATCGCCCCATCCAGGGGCATGAGTTTCGGAGGACTGGTCCGTCTCCGGTAGAAATCTTTAAGAGCAGGGCACTGAACAGATGATTGATGGGCGTAATCTCACGTAAGTGTGCAGATTGCGCAGCGAAGGGTGAAACTATGTGAGTTGTAAAGATACAAGAATAAAGAGATGCTCGCCTGAAAGTGCTGAAAGAAGACTACTCCTGCTAGCCCTAACAACTAGTCCTAAGAAGACCTCCACAAACACCGCACAACAGTGATTTTATATTGGGAGCTCCGCCATCTAGCCGGCTCGCCCGGAGGCGGAGGGGATATTGGGTCCTGTCATACTCTAATTAGAGTGCATACAGTATGAATAAAACAAAACAAAAAAAACAGTGATTTTATTCTTGAGCAGAGTCGGATACCGTGTTCCAGTCAGTTCACGGAGGATGTTGCTCCACGGAGTAACTAGTCAGTCCGCGGAGTAACTAGGCTCTCCGTGAACTGACTAGATCAACCTTTAATGTGTCAAATAGTAATGATCAAAGAATAAGTAGTTTTGGAAGCAAGGTAGTATTCGACGCAATCATAAAAAAGAGACAATTGTACATGCAAAACTCAACCTCGTTGTAATGGCCAAACACCTCCCCCCATCTGATCTTTATAACGCCTCACATTATCTCGAATTTTTCCTCTCAGCAGTCCTTCTCTCAAACTGCCTAACCATCTTTCCCCAGAACACCTCGCCCAAGTCACTCCTTAACCTCTCCTCTTCCTCCCATGTTGCATCCTCCTGTGGGTACTCCTTCCACTTCACCAGCCACTGCACTGCCCTCTTCCACTTCCCATTCCGCTGTTTGACGTTCTTGATCCTAGTCTCCAACAAACCCTCCATTTCGTAGGCCGGACTGCCATCACTCTCGGCTGGCAGACTGAGGGTAGGGTTGATGATGCTGCTATTCTGTGGAATCGAGTGGGCGATGGTGTCGACTCGGAAGCGGGCAGGTATAACGTTTGTGTGGTTGGAGAGTGCGAATGGATTATTCGATGGAGGGCTCATGGTGAGGGGAGTGGGAAGCTGACGATAGCTGATGCGTTCCGCAGGCGGTGTAATGAGATTGGAGTACCTGAGGATTGCGTGCGGCGGTGTGTATGGAGGTCTAGCAGCTCTGGCATTGGGGTAGGTCGTTTCATGCATCGTGGGATCTGCTGGGAGCTAGATGAATTAACTCGTGGGATAATACAGTTTGGAGTGCAAGAGAAGTTTGGGAAATGACTGAAAATATCAAGGTCGAGGAGATACTATCCGTAGAGTATCTTTATTGTTCGTAGATGCAGAGTTGTTTAGCGGCCCAGCTCTACTGCCCCATGACAATGCTGTGTACTGGAATGTCAACCATCCTGGGAACTTGTGGTCCCGCTCATTGTCAATCACTCGATATCCGAGTGCGATATTGTGAACCACTACGCGACTAACCACCGATTTCAAGTACACTACCCCGACTTTCTTCACCATCATACACTGTCTACCCAAATTCACCACCATTTGCCCCCAATGGTCCGGAGAAGCGGGCCACATCGGAATGGGCCGCGCCGCCGAAACTATCATGGGCGCCCACGGCCCTCCTCAACCCACTACCAGACTGTGCAAGTCGGCTGTCATCTTCACCATGGAACATCCAGCAGGATCTCGACCTCCGCACTGTTCCAAATCTCCCCACCGTGTGCTCGAATTCCTACCACACTTCCGCACACCGCCTTCCTCGAGACAACCGCTTCGAACTCTAATAAGGATCTGAAGTGCATCACCAATATCACGCCTGCAGAAGCTGTTCCGGTCCTTGCCGCCGAGTTTTACCGTTCCGGCGCGTTTGACCGCTTTGGACTCGATATTTTGTCGCGTATTGACATCGGGAGATTGGAGGATGCGGAGAACATGGTTGCGCAGCTGCTGGAAGAGCGAAGGGGAGATATCGAGCGCATCATCAATGTGCTTGGATTGAAGAGGGGCATTGAAATAATTTGGAAAGACCTTCAAAAAGATCATACCTGCATGTCTGAGGTGGAACGAGCAGACAACGACTTTTGTACACTTGAAAGTCTTCGTGAACGGACGAACCTCTCCTAAATCGGTCGAAAGAGATTGGATAGTGTACCTGCATCTAAGCCACGGCAATTTATGTCAGTTTGAATCATTCACAACGCAAATACTTTGTCAGATTATCTGCACGTTGGTTTTTTTTTTTGGTTTTTGAATCCAGATCACTCTTCAAAATATAACAATTTCCAGTGCGTTGGACTTCACGCATATCGTTCGGTAACGTTGTCTCGCACAGATAGTGAATAAAACAAATGAAAAAACTCGGAAAGTGACAAGCCATAGCCACTTTGATTCGATCTTGCAATATGAGTACCGAACTACGAAATTATAACCCATGCACAGGCCATCATTCGACATCATTAGTAATTCCAGAAAAGATTCTTTCAACCGTATGTTCCGCGCACCACCAGAGTATCACACTCTCGGCACGGACCCCACACCAACCTACACCCACCATAATGCCATCCTATGCTCCACGTCAATACACTCCGAACCCGGTCGTACTCAAAAGACTTTCGATAGCACAATTACAGCTCCCTTGTATCAGCACTGAAAAATCGCCCAGTGTTACTCCGACAAAGATATCTTCTAACCTGCCCGCAATCTATCTCTCAACTCCGGGATCGACGACAACTGTGATTGCAGGTGACAAATGGCAGAAACAGGAATGGAAGGAGCTTAATGCGAAGTGCAAAACGCTGGTAGAGAAGTGTGACACATTAAAGGAGAGGTATCTCGGGAAGGTAACAGCATGCCCGTGGTTTTGTTAGGATGTGCTGATGGTATTAGGAAAATGATGGAAAGATGCCCAAGTAGATAGCAGCTTGGAAGCCGGGAGAAGGTCATGGAAAGGATGATCTTCAAATGCTCTGATGAGAGAGGAGGTCACAGAGTCTGGGAGGAGGGTCATATTTGTGTTTTATCTGCCTTTGGAATATCCCAAAAATATACCTTGTCGGAGTAGCCTATCACCGCTAAACAAGTCAAGGACATCCACTTCCTCATACCTCCGTAAGACTTTAGAACCTGAAACCGGTGGAACATACTCATGGAGTGTCGAAAACCAATTGCTAGTGACATGGAACGAAAAATGGAATGGAAAGAGCTCGATGGTAAGTACAAGATGTTGGTCGATAAAGTGTGAGGACCTAATGTAGAAGTACGTTATGAAGGTTGTAAGTCTGGTGCGGTTTGTTGTGAAGCTATTCTAATTGTAATTACAGGGATATGAGCTGAAACCTCGGTAAAGCGGCGCGTACGTGAATGAGCTTGGTGCAGGTTGCGGAGTTCTCTGGTGAGATTAAAATGGAAGTTAACGACCCCCACAGCAAGTATTTTGAGAGCATTGGCGGGATATACTGTCGGCAGCTTTACAATATTATTCGGTGTTCGGAAGAATCTAAGACTACTTAACTTGTAATTGTCATACGGCCAGAACGAATTTCAGCCATAACCTATCACTCGTCAGCGAGTGATTGTCGGTGAATATTACCCAACTGGCCTGTCCCAATACGACAGACTGAATCGGAATTAAATGACTTGCATTCTCTCTCTATACAGACTAAGGGTTAGATATGAGATATGATTACAACAAACAAACAAATTTCTCGTGTCTAGAACTCCTCCCGCTCGCAAACCTCGCACAAATTTTAATTTGTCAGTCTGGGCACAAGAGAATGGAAGCCCACTGAAAGTAAAATAACACTCATCGCATCATTGAGAGTAGTTTTCATTCGTAACTGCTTGTCAACGCCGTTATTTGTGGAATGTATACTAAGAATAAAATATATACAGTCCTCGGTATTAGCCAGCCTCAATCAAAGTTATTTTGCTTTTACCGGCGTACTATTTCTCATATTGAGGTCGGAATGTTGTCAATATCGGTTATATATGTCCGACAGAGTTTCACTGCCTAGTTCGCCAATATTTTGCCTTGTACTGTCACTTACTTCCAAACCCACTTGCGCTGTGGTGACTGGTGTGGGAAGTATATCCTCTCCGTCGTTTAACACTATTGGTGCTCTAATTGTGTGCGACAACTGCCACAATCCACCCATATCAGTGGTCTTCAATACCGGAGGTTGTGTATGCTTGACGAGAGCCTTATCTGTCTTTGGGGGTTCCAATGATCCCTTCTGGTATGTTATCCTTTCATGCCGTGTATGCTCCTCCAAGGTCTGTTTGGTCAATTTTGCCATGCTTGTCCTAAGACGTTTATCTTCAGACATCTGAATATCTCCCTCCATATCGACTGTATCAGCTGTCTCCCGATTCAAAAAGCTGCTAACAGAACTTGTTGTGCTTCTGATATCAAGGTCACCAATCCGCGACCGCTTTTTCAGACTATCCTGCCGTTCCGCTTTGAGTTTATGTAGAATCGGCTCCCGCCATCTGAATATACTGGCAGCGAGGTAGATATCATGCATTTTATATTTGTGGATTTGTAGTTCTGGATCCGGCTCGGGAACTGTGGTGTAAGTCTCCGTATCGTCACTGGCAAAATCAAACATTTCAAAGAATGGTTCCTCATCACCGATACTCCAATCCGTGTCTCCCCGTTTTGCCAGAACTTTCTCGAAGCACTGCCGATGTTGTTCCGTTGTGAAATGCTCGCGGTCTTCTATCCTTGTTGGGTCCAGTGATAGCTGAAATTGTTCTCGTTGTTTGATTTCTTCCAGCGTAACGGGGAGCTCTTTCGGAGGTGGTGAATTTGGTCTCATGTACTTGAGTATATTTGTCCATGAGAGAGTGTCATGTTGTTGAACGATTGTGGCACGTTGATTGGCTTCTCTTGATAGGCGGTGTATTTGAGCACTAGTACTAGCTGTTGGGTATGTCGGTGTCGAATAAAAGTCGATTCCGGAAGCGAAATCGACTGTCTGATGTAGTTGATCAGATCGGGACACTACCGAACCTAAATACTCGGTAGACTGCCCTGGCGCTGGCTTGGTTGTGTCGTTGCTCGGGTGTTTGGGAAGATTATTTCTCCGCACTTCATCACCGTAGACAGAGTGAAGAATATTCGGATTTAATAGTGTGGCTCCGTATTCGCCGCTGACTGCAGAACCAAACATCGCATGCTGAACGTCAGCGAGAACTGGTTTGCTTCCTTTTGGTCTGGAAGGGGTAGGTGGTTCTTTGAGAGGGACTTTCTGTGATGGCAATGACAGTATTTTGGGCTTAGAAGACTTAAATGTAGTAATGCCGGCGATGCGGTCTGTATCTTTGCCTTCGAAGCCAGTCCCACAGATGCGATAAACAGAAGTCCTCCGGTGGTCTTGGATGAACCGCGTAAGAAATTGCGCCCCTAGGAGAGCTACGACAAAGAGAGGTAACGAGTGGCGATTGAAGTAGTAGTTCGTTAGTTTCGGTGATGATGCAAAGGGGATGCAGAGGAGGGTAATCAAGAGGATAGTTAGGTCAGAAGGTGAGGCAGCTTTGAACATGCCAGTCGCATAACCCCGACATGCTGTTACCATCATCAGAAGCAATAAAATGACTCCGAAGGCTAACTGAAAAAGCTTTGCATCGGAGGCGAATCTTTCCGCCGGATGTATTTTATCTATGTAGGCCTTAAATTCTTTGCTGGATGGGTAGTGAGTTGCAACCGTATTGACTATATCCACGAGTTGGGAGTAAGAACTGGTAAACAAGCTCGGGTTACGACTTTTTGTGTGGCTTAGACGCTGAAATGTTGACAGAAGCTTCCTCAGTATTTCCGGTTGTGCTGAAGTTGAAGGGGGCTGGCGGTGATTCACCCCAGTCGGTAACACACCACTATATCCAAACATTGTCGGCAGAATATTGACGGTATGGATGGGACCTGGAGATTGTTTGTTTGCTGTTGTTTGTGGATTAAGAATTCGTCCCGCGATAATTCTCAGCATTACCTTGACTATTTAAGTGGGGGCTTTGAGATAGTGTTAAATTCTATTTTTCAAGCAGTTCATCAGTTCGTTCTTGTTGGTCATGATATCTCGTCTTGAATCTTATATCCAATCACATACCCAAGCCTACCACTCAGAGTCAACATGACAGGGCAATACCCAACACCCACCCTTCTGACCATATTCCATCCATCTTGTACTGTATTTGGCGTAAATATTCAAACCCTGTTGCCCCGAATCATATGGCCAGTAATAACCAGTATCAATCGCCCAAACTCAGAGCAGCTCGCCTCACCCCAAGCCATGTCCGTTCATTCTTGGCTATCGTGCTGTGAGTCAAAACAACTGGAGCTCCTCGACAAACTCTCCCATCACTCTTTCCGAGTTCGGACCTTCCTCCTCCGTGAAAACCGTGAAGAGGTCAGAGAAACCAATATCGCAAAGGAACTTAAAAAGCGAACACATGAGCTCCGAGAAAGCATGGTCGATTTAGAGGACCATTTGAAGATAGGGCATTATTGCGTGGATCCGATGATTTCTATGCAGGAGCAGAGCGTCGTGATGATGTTAGTGGGGCTTGATAGAGGAATGGTTATGTTGCGCGGGATGCTGGAAGATGTGGAAAAAAAAGCGAAGCAGCTGAGGCGGTTGCGTCGGGAGACTGTTGGTAGGGGGAAGATGTTCTGGGAGTCGTTGGAGAGAGGTGAGAGGATGTAAACAGAGACTTCAGGTTAGAATACTCCTCACCAATATGTTAGTTAATGGGTATCGGGAGGAAATGTTAGGCAAGTGCCTACCTAAAAAGTATGTAATACATCAGGTTAATGGGATGAGACTTGGTTAAAGAGAAAGAGCATGCTTTGCCATGTCGATTTTCCTGTAAGGCGGGTTGGTGTCTCCCAGAAACAATGTGGCACTGGCTAGCGCTAGTTGAAACGGCGATTTGTTATTGGCTCTGTATCACGTGCCATGCATAACCCTTACCACAATCAAGTTACACAACACCCTCACCACGATCAAGTTGAACAACACATCTGAAACTCATCGACAAGAACGCAGCCTCTTGGTCTAGCCTCATCTCGACTTGACATCCCTGTATAAAGCTTCCACCATATCTTAGTCTCTTCCCTCCCCAACCGATATGGAAAACACAACCTCAGCCAAGCATAACCCAGCTCTCTTCCATCTTCCACCTCTATTAGCGCAAACTCTGGATACAGTATCCTACCTCCAAACATTGCCACCTCGCACAAAGATCCACCGCGTCACAATCCTGCCAACCCAGCCCGGTACGCTCTCATAAACCCATTATCACACTCTCACAACCTGTCCTCCCACACCGCCGCCAGTCCACCCAGTCTCCTACCTTCAAAGACCACATCCTCCTCCCTCTTACCCAAAATTTTGGCCTCACCTATACTCTCTAATCTACCCTCCCCTCGTCTACCCTCTTCCTCAGCCGCCTACTCATGGGAATAGCTCTCTGAATCTCTGACCGTTGCCAAACCCGAAAAGACCGAGCCGGAACCTCTGGAGAAGCTCGATAGCAGCATCAGTAGCTTCGAACTTATAACGGCACAAGAAACTGCGGAACTGCGACTGCGGATTACTTGGTTTGAGCTGCAGTTTCCTGATGAAGGAAGATATGAACAAGTGCTAGAAGGAGGAGATGAAGAAGCACATGACGAGGAAGAATGAGGATAGAGAGCAAGCAAAGGAGGTAGATGCAAGCGGGGAGGAGGGGTGTACGACGACGAGGAGGAGGAGTGGAGGAAGAGGAAGATGAGGAGGACAGGAATATAAGGACGCTATCACACTACACTATGGCCACCATTTCCATTTCCAGTTCATCGCGCATGACGCCACCACAAACTGTTTGTCGTCATGAACACAAGCTCGAAACCTAATGTGTCAGCTCGTCGTCCGGGTCTTCCAACCCTGGGTTTCCTGTTTGTTCGGAGTCCCTTCATGCGGAAGCTAGAGTGAGGAGTATAAGGAAGGAGACGAGGAAGGATATGAGGCGCAGAGGAAGATGAAGAGAAAGACGAAGAGGGCAAGAATGACAAGAAGTGAGGACTGCCTTGTGCTACCATTTCCGTGTCTAATACATTGCTCATGATGCCCCGCAAACTGTTTGTCGCTTCGAACCTAAACACGTTACCTGCTGGTTGCAAAGTACAGACACTTCGGGTGGATAGCGAACACCACAATAGCGCCGATGCGCAGTGAGTGGTGGATACTTCCACAAATCCAACCATAACGATTCATCCGGAGGGCGATTGTGCAATTCAGCATGGAAGTTTCTCCCAGACTGACACAACCCGATCATCATCCATGAATGACTGCCACCCCAACCAAAGCACCGTGGATATTGGTAATGAGATGGTGTGGCCATTCGCCTTGACGAGAAGAAAGCGGTGCAAGTTCGGCACTTGCATAGATACGAGAGTACATATAGAAAGTTGGCAAAATTCCGGTTTTAATGAAGCTAACGCAGGTCATAATCTTCCTACACGCAAACTCGACGCACAAATTTTAGAATACAATGCATTGTAATATCAAAGAAACTTTTTACCCACTTCAAAGAACACGAACATCCCTCCACTCCTAACAACCAGATATATGATCACGTGATCCAACATCGCCAGTTACCCCGCAACGCCATCACCGTCTACACACCAAACCGACAAAACAAAAACAGCCAGCGCTTACTGAGAGCAAAACAATCGTCAAGGACAGGATTCGAACCTGCGCGCCCGAAGGCATCCGCTTTACCAAACTAGCAGGCGAACGTGTTAACCACTCCACCACCTTGACTTGGTTAGTAGTTGCCATCATTAGGGCATGTGAACGCATCCAAATTGCTCAAATTGAACATTATTTCTCGTTCTCGGAGTGCGATATAAATATCATCAGCTGACTGTATTTGCCATGTGATAAGGAAGAGAGTAGTGTGGTCTTAGAGAGGTGAAGTGAGTGAGGCTCTACATGGTCGCCGGTTACATAGGTAGTCTTTTTATGTAGAGTAGTTACCTACTCTCATACTATCAAATCTCACTATTGTCATTCTCTTTCTCTCTGCTCTTCTTCCGACGAGTCCTGATCAAGTGCGTTAAAAATCTGAGTATGAGACAACAAACGTCTGCCATCCCAATGACACCTGAGGTTTGGCTAACCCAAGCATACCACGCAGTTCCTCGACCGCATTTCCAGTGCTCATTCACAATGCCTGGATATCAACAGCAGCAGTTTCGTTGCTCTCTAGCTCCACTTCTATTCGACCCAAACAGATCTCATCCTCCTGACAACCGCCCTCACCACAAAACCATTCGGTGAGTGTTCCACGCTACAACGTTCCTTGACTCAACTAACCCGATAAATGGCTTTGACAAGCCAACACGACAGAACGCAATCTCGGTTGATTTCTTTGCCGGAATCTATCACGCACTTCAGGACTGTATGCCTTCGGGAAACGAAAACACAGATCAAGACGACTTACTGGGTAATTCATAAGCGCTGACAGCTATACCATTGGCAGCGATCGATCTGGACTTCGTTGGTTCCTGACTAGCGCAGCAAATATTGATACCGAGCCTCCATCGCCGCCACCATTCCTGACCTAAGCCTCCACGTTCAGTCTTCAAGTGTTATCACCCGCTTTTGAAACCGGGGTCGTATTAGCCTCGCTGGCTAAATTACGCAAGTCACAGTTCTAATTGGGCCGATGTGGGCCACTAGCAGGGATACTACTATCCCAAACCCAAGCAACTACGATCCACCCTCGTCCCTGCCTCGACATTTGAACGCTAGCAAAAGAGGAAGTCGTTATTCACCGGCTGGAAGAACGGGTGGCGGTAGTACCCGCCAAGTGGTTTTATACGAGCCTTGCGTGGATAAAGTACTGACAGGAACCATATAACCTGCGCCGCGCCCCCGGGATCGCGATATCCATCCCACGATACTTCCTTAACATGTTAGGCTTCCGTATCACGTCGGTTCTGTTACTCGCATTGAGCGCCTCATTCGCGGAGGTATTCGCATCCCCTACACCAGACTCCCGTAAGGATTCATCGCGCTGTAAAGACCCTATCGAGCGGAAAGAATGGTATCCTCCCCCCCCATCTCCGCCCCCCCCCCCGCGCTAATACATGATCACCAGGAACAACCTTTCCAAATCTGAGAAAAAGAGTTACCTAAAAGCCGTGAAATGCCTCGGCCGCAAACCCGCACAATACAAATCATTTATTCCGGGCGCGACGTCACGGTACGATGAGTTCCATGGCGTGCATGTGCAGCAAGGTGGCGAGATCCATTTCGTGGGACACTTCATTATTTGGCATCGGTACTTTTTGATGGCGATGGAGAAGGCTCTTAGAGAGGAGTGTGGATGGGAGGGTGGGCTGCCGTATTGGGATTGGATTAAGGATGCGGCGTCGGGCGTGCCGATGGAAAAATGGACTATTTTTGATTCTAAGATTGGATTTGGTGGTAATGGGCCGTGGGTGGAGATTCCTGAGGGTGCCAGTGTGTTCCCTGTTCCAGGTCGTACTGGCGGTATGAAATCCCGCCCATCCACTAACATCCTTCATGACGTTCTGGTACTGACTTCCACCGTAGGAGGTTGTGTACCCGATGGTCCATTCACCTCAAAAGACTTTCTTGTCGGCCTCGGTCCCGGTACCAATGCATCCGTCTCAAACAAGCATTGCCTCAAACGCGACTTTTCACCGGAAATCGTCAAGAAAAACCTAAAGCAGAGTACTTGGGATGCGGTAATGGAACAATCTGACTACGGCCGATTCGCGAAGAGACTTGAAGCTGGTATATACGGCACAAAGTGATCCTTCATTATACAGATCAAACTAACCTCGATCGCCGTAGAACCAAACTGGGACATGACTAACCTACACGGTGTATGTTTCACACTTCCCCACACCTCCGCAATGGGAGCTAACAGATGGGCCACAGGGCGGCCACTTTGGTGTCGGCGGTAGCCTCGGTGACATGGGCGATGCGTACAACTCCCCTGGCGACCCACTCTTTTACCTCCACCACGGCAACCTCGACCGGCTGTTCTGGGAATGGCAGAAAAGGGACCTCAGACGCAGACTTACGGATGTATCGGGACCAATCTACATGTTTGACTATGCCAATGTTAAGGGCGGGAATGTTACACTAGGCTTTGAGATTGGCCTCGGCCCACTGGGAAAAACGAAGCAGTTGAAGGAGCTGATGGACATTAGGAGAAAGGATATTTGTTATACGTATGTTTAGATGCTTAATATACGAAAGTAAGGGGAGGCGTGTAATTATTTGGTAGTTTTGAGTATGGTTGATATATAATGTACATATATATACTCGCATATGTATGCACGTCGGGAGGCTTGTTTCGAGTATTTTTAGCCTGTCATGTCCACTTTGTAGTACTCTACATTGAAACGGCAAGGCATTTCGCAAGGATATCTATTTCCTTTAGCAGAGGCAATGTTTATTGTATTCGGTGTCAACTAGAAGATCGCCCGTTTATTGCGTGTCAGTGTCAGATTTAAGCTAACTAGAAGTGTTCTGTTCACGCAGGGGAATGTTAATATATTAACTACCCAGAGTTCCTACCTGCTTTGAGTATTAAATTTCTCGGGATATAAAACACCGAGCTCCAGAAGGAAGAGCACAGGATCGAAGTTCCAATGAATACTATTTAGGCTTTTTTCACCATTATCGAAGTTAAAAACATGAAATCTCACGCGTTCACGTGACTTTGGTTGGTTGGTTGCGATAAGGAATCAACAACCTACGCACCTAAGGATTACTTCAATGCCGACTCTATAACCTGAAATCTACCACCACTATCAATTACACTCTTTTCCTAAGTCTTGATCATGCATACGATAAAGTACGTTCGGTTTTACCCTGCCTAATTTCTTTCTGAAATGGGCCGTGTCGAATCTTACTTTCCGTGGTTTAGAAGAGTTATAGGCTCTACATGTCTCGAACTGGAAAAACAGTTTGTGTTTTGCGAATAGAATAGTCGAGTTCAGATGCATCATAAGCACTATTCATAACGAGTGATATGAACCATCTCAGCAATAACATCGATCCTTCCGAATCGACAGCCCGGCTAACATCAGTACCTTCAACCGTCTCTTCGCTGCAAGTGTGCTACGCCTGAACTCAGGAGCGTCTGGTTGGTCAGGAGTGCCCGGTTGATAGAATACCGGAAATCTCTACCATCGGGATGACATCAATGTCAAACATCCTGGAGAATGCCAATGCTTTCAACCCCCGGCCAGACGAGCATACAGCGGTATCACCCAAGACAAAGGCGGCAGCATGGTAGGGTTTCCAACAATTGTTCAATCAGCGTGAAACTACCGTTCTACCCTTTGTTCATACAGGTCCGGACATATCAAGCTTGTTTCAAAGAACTACTTCCTAAAACTGATGATTTTTCCAGGAATATTACATTTCTTTTGGTTTTTAGTGGTTGTTTATCACTTTGGCCATGGAAGGAACATTTCTGACCAGTGGTGATTCCGAAGCATACCCGGACGAAGGGAATACTAATGAGTAGGTCACATGGTTACGCACAAGGGTGAGATTCGTAAGGGTGAGAGAGTGTTGTGCCCAAGGTTCGTGGGTTCACAGAAATATAGAAGAGATTATCACGGCACCGCAATTACCAGTTAGATGTAATTTCTCGACTCTCCCGGTTACGGACTCTGATCCTCCCTTGTGCTTTGAATGACCAAGGAAATTTTATATAACTTACGCGTTGCAATTTAGTCCTAGTAATTTGATAGGAGAAGAAGCGGACATCGTGTGGGTGCATAATCTCATAACCATGTCATGTGACGGTAAATCGTTCCGAGGGGAAAGAAAATCCTGGTTGTACTACATCAATGGCTAGCAGCACCAATTTATACGCACAGCACAGCGACCATTACAGACTGCACTAGATTACAAGACCATAACGACAGAAATCACGTCCTCAATCATCCGCGCCTCCACATCCGCCGTCGTCTTACAACCTCCTAATACTTGCAACACAGCGCTTTGTACCCAGTCCAGCAACATTTGCCATCCCCACACGGATCCCAATCCTCTGTTGTCCATCCCGGCGGACATGATCCCTTGCAAAAGGGTGCGCTGCCTTTCCAAAGGCAAAATCCGTTCGCAGCAGAGATGATGTCGTCAGGGGAGATATCTGAGGCGATTGGGGCTATTTGGGTTAGTTATTGAAATGCGTGTAGAGATGTTGATGGACTTACTAGAGGAGACAAGAGTCGCGAAGAGAGCTAGAAATAAGGTATTGTGGGAAACCATTTTTGCAGCTGATGGGGGTATTAGGGGAAGACTGGGACAGAAGAAGTTTTTTATATTGAGCCGTGGTGTCCGTAGATATATCTTCGTGGCCGGATTAGGATGAATATCTAACTCTATGGTGTTTCTATATGTTACATCTGCACACTGGATGGCAAAGTTTGTTGAATCCAACCTTGAATTCACGACATCGCAGCAAGCGGCGCATGAAATTGTTGAGTTCGGTAATTTTGCAAGTAATGTATTGTGCCACATTAACACAAGGTGGATGACTGCCTAATCGAAGTCAGTAACAAATCGGCAAACGGGTAGCCACAGTTGAACAGCAAAATGCCTCATGCCACAACCACGCATTCCGCATTTAGTTGCAGAGAGAGGCACGATATATACCAGCGTGGAAGGTATCGTGACGCTTGGGAGCTTGAAGATAATGCAGACAAAAAACCCACCATTCGTTTTGAAGGCCCTACCATATCCTTCCATGTCTTAGGTATTGGCAGATGAGGTAGCGATCTTATGCATGGCGGGAGGTACCACAAAGCATTGACTAGTACCTAGATTCGTGTCTTTCGTCAATCTATTGTTTCCTTAAAATGTATAAAAGAAAACCGCTATAGTCCATGCATTGAGCACAGCTGAGAAATATGCCAGAGTTTAGGAAACGCAACCCTACTGGTCTACACTGTAGGTTGAGATGCACAAGCATCGACTGACCTCATTTGAAGTCCTTGAACCTGCGTCGTTGGTTTTGGCCGCACCTTCCACAATGCTGTATCCTTGTTCGTTGATCTAAGCGAGCAAGACGTCAGCAAATCGCCGGAAGTGGCCGCAGTTTGCTGGGTGGAGTTGGAGGATTGGCCTCCTGTGTCAGTTCTCTAACGACTCCCGCCAGTGTTTTCGCTTATTTTCGGCGAAGACAGTCATTCTAATATCTGTATGCACTCAAAACAGATATTATGTTGGTGTAGCGCCATACCTGTACGCCGACGCTTTTTTCTTGTCTCGCAAGCAGCGGTAGGTGATCATTGAGGTCACGTGATTGACAATCGTAACCTCGCTGTCGCCACCTAACCGCTTACCGTTGTGATGTACTGGAGTAGGTCGCATTGCATAAGCCGAGACACTTGTTTCTCGGTTTATAGCCTAAGACGTAAACCTTCAACTCTCTATCACTGCCTGCATCACCACACGCAGCTTTCGGCCACGTCCAGAACTGCTCACGGTAACTGCCATGGCGTCCGACAGCCCGAATCGGAATAGATCCGACAGCTACCGCCCTGTTTATATCCGCGATCAAAGCTCACTCTCTCAAGGGTTGCAGAGCAGAGACACCGATAAGCACCGCGGTCCATGTTAAATCCGATCACGATGACAGCACTGCCGGCAATAAGGATGTTGAGCGATCTCACCGCAGTCCTAGTTCGGGAAACTGGTCTAGAGAATCATAGTCAAGGACAGCCTACGGCTATTTAAAATATCGGAGCCGTAGTCCTACACCAAGAATCCTCAATGCTAACGAAAGATTAGGATAAGAAGAGACTATGATCACTATAACTGAGTGGAATAACGTCTACCGAATTGCAATTAGCCTCAGCCTTACCGTCAGCACAGCTGGGACCTTCAAACCTGCAATCGTTACCAGGCGTGCGCTAGGAACCTTCCGTCAAATCACATGTTTGCCATGCGCAGTCATCTGTTCTGTACTTTCCCAACTAAAGCAACGTCATGTGTCGTCTGGGTCCCGGATATAATATTGAGGATTATGTCAACTTTGTGGGTAGTTGTCCCAACTCTAACTAGACATTCGAACGATCCATTGAGGCGCCCAAAGCTCACGGGGCCTTGATAAAGGAACAAACGTGTCTGCAATTAATCTAGAATAATAAGAAGCCTTTGAAATCGAAAACTATAGTTTGAAGATAACAGGACGGAACGACTGGCCAGTGAGAATTAGGCGCTATAGATGGAAATTGAGCGGTTGAAGGCATCTGAAGAAAGTTGCAACGTCACCAAGATGGTGTGTGGAATTTCCAATCATCGAAACGTCAGGTGGTTGAAACTTAAACTATGCTGTCCAAAGCCTTGAATCAGTGAAGAGTGAATGATCGTAGTGGTTGGATCCAGATAGAAGAAACGATACGGGGCGTTTGGCATCTGTTGGAGATTAGTGCAAGTCAATATCTTTTGGGTTGACGCACCTAGAGTGCTGGTTTGCACCGCAGTGTCGAGACATGGATCGGGGCATGGCAATAGCGATTAAGAAGAAATGGAAACATCCAATGTATGCGATAGCGATTAAGGAGAAATGGAAACAGCCAATGTATCCTTGATTCTGAATCAACGTGCATTATGGTAACGAGTAGTGTTAAGTTCGAAGCTCGCACGTCAACACTTATCTCACACCTCTCTTCATTCCATCCAACCACTTCCTCTTTACTTTGCTTACTTTTCTGGGTAGCTACGATTTGCTTGAAAGTACAGCAATAATTCGATTATTTTCAATACTTCATTAGCTTTCAACTGTTTCTTATTATCTGCCTTTAAAAATGTTGCCATCAATTCCCGAAAACCCCTTCGAGGACATCCACCGTATCAGCGATGACGAGACCGAGCTAGAAGATATTGGTCGAGTACGTATTGCCACATTTGATAATCCCCTATTCTATCTATATCGTGTTATCCGCTGACCTGACCTTCTTCCTCATAGGCTGCATTCGAACCATCCGAGGCCGATTCTCAGAGCATCAGGCAATCCCTATGTGCCGAATCCCAGAGCATAGCGCAATCAATGCATTACAAGCTCTCTAAGTTGCGTACCAAGATCATTGAAAAAGTCGCCATGAGGAATTCTACCTTTGGAAACAAGAAGCATTGGATTTTGGCTGTTGTCACTGTGTCCGCCGTCTGTATGTTCATCGGAGTTTGCTTATTCTACCTAGACGTTTTCAATACGGAACAAGATGTCACTCTGCTTAATGGGCTCCATACAGTTGGCAAACATAGGACTGGTTATTGGATTGGCAATCATTGGACTGGTCACCACGGCACACACGGTGGAGCTTAGTCCGCGATGTTGCCACCCTTGTGGTACTTGGTTGTTGTTGGATTGAGATAGTTGGATTAAGATGGATAGAGAAGTTTTTGGTTTTATTGTAAGGGTATTGGTTGTTGATTTTATGCTCTTGGTAGTCTGAAGATTCACAGATGTTGGTACTACAGCTCGTATGACAAGATGGATAGTAGGGATCCGGTAGAGGGGAACGTTTATAAGAATTGAGTATTGTTGATTGCTTTATCATGCACTATAACGTCGTGCTTCGTAGATTCAAAATTGTGGTGAATCATTGGTGTATATTAATCACTCACCCACTAGCCTACTTTAGCGTACACTCAACTTGGACGATACTTCATACCCCATTTCTTTTCACCACTCTTGCTTCTGAAACCTTCGATTATATGTGAGCATCATCACGAACATTGACTATATCTGTGCTAAGTATTTATCTATTTGTGAGTATTCTCCCAACGTTTCTCCTGTAGCAATTCTTATCGTCACTAGATATTATCTGTCCAACTCACTACCATGCAAAAGCTCATCAACCGTATCTTACATCCACATCGCTTGGATCCCCTTAGCCCTGCCCACGCATATGGCGGCCGTCGACTTCCGTCTGGGAACGTGAACCTTCACCCTGTCAGTCTCTACCTGCCTATCTGTACCAGAAACCTCTAACATCCTCCCAGGGCCATCCTGTCGGACACGCAGTCCCGCCACAACAGGAGCACCTCCGTATCTGGACTATTATTTGGCAGCTCATGCATTGTCCGTGGCAGATGCTGATTTTTCAGTGGCGGCCGATCTCTGGCAAAGCTTGTGCTTACATTTCCGGGGTAGTTGGTTATACTGTTGTTGTCGTTGTTATCTCGGTTGCGGCAACTATGTTTGGAAGGCCAACTACTTGTAGCTGCTAGATGTAGGGTGTATTGACTCTGCCTTCGTTGGGAATCATAGCTAGTGACCGTTGGGTAGGTCTCATCTGCTGGTTCAGATATGAGAAGGCGAAACATTTTGTTGTGTCCGGACTGTTTGTTGACGATTGTTTTTTGATGTTTCTGTGTAGGTTGTATGAGTTATGATGTTGATGGGTTGTTGACCTCATTGTTCTTGGATGTTTTATGACTGCCTAGGTCCATTGTTTATGGACTCAGTCTAATTGAAGTACGACTTCGCCGGCAAGGGTTTCATGACGAACGTGATTCGTTTGAAGGTCTAGCAATTGATGATAATTCAAATCACCGAATATTCAAGACGAGAATTTGAACCCCTCTTGTTGGAAAGATTGGTATCATCCGACAGATTAGCGTATTTGTAGATCCCCTACGCATGGCTTCTAATCGTGTTCATGAAGTTATTACCCAGTACTATGTTCAACTAGAAAATATCACTTGATATCCATTGCGACGGGCACTGGGATTGTCAATCCAAAATTGCAGAGTTACTAGGCCAATGGTATAGTCTTCTTCCCGAAGCAATATTTCCACCTTCATTGTGCAAAGTGTCTGAGGTAGATGTCACCTTGTCCCCCCCCTGTATTTTTCTTGTTGTCCCAACACTGGTTGTGTTGGGTCATCGTATTACGATGCTCCGGAAGGCTGCACGTATCGGTTTGGCTTAGACGGAGACAAGCGACTAGCACCTGAAATTAGTATATTCTTACGCAAAACCTTGGTAGCGCTTACAAATAACCGCTGAATAGCCCAAGACGTCAAGATCAACCCCTGAGTTTCATCCGTACGGCGGAGGAAACGGCAAGACCAAAGGGCATATGGTTTTTTGCAAAGGTGCCGGATGACGAAAAGGGAAGCAGTAGTCGCTGGATACAAGTTGAATGGCAACCATGGTTCCCATTACCGTTGGCTATGAATGCAGGGTGGATGGATCAGTACACAAAATCGATTATTCAATGGCATATGTCGGAACTGTAAAAACTCATACTACCTGTCGGATAGACTACGTGTTATCTTAGACTTAGACTTAGACAATCAATCAATTCACAAAAAGCACAAACAATTGATTCAAAACTACCTTGGGCTGTATGTATTTGTTAAAGTGCCTGATGGAAGCTAAGATGTTGACACGAGAAGATGATGGAGAAGAAGATGAATTGTCTGTCTATCCAAAGAGAGGGAAAACTATGGACTTATATATGAAAGAGAGAGAAGGAAAACCCAATGCCGACTGCCAAAGCCGGAGCCCAATGCCGAGTACCAGTGCCGAGCCGTCCTCCTCGCCATGGGGGCAGGCGAGGCCGAC
>Ga0307515_10007671_pt1 | contig 21264 bp, 29 predicted proteins | sample 17_EM_MG_FD_194513 | JGI IMG/M metagenome (GOLD analysis project Ga0307515, IMG submission 194513) | Populus trichocarpa ectomycorrhiza microbial communities from riparian zone in the Pacific Northwest, United States - 17_EM | ecosystem: Host-associated > Plants > Roots > Unclassified | place...
AAATAGTAATCGACGATAAAACCACGATGTACGGAGGGAAGAGGAGCGGACGGTCTGCAAAAGCAAGGGGAAACGGGAGCGACGGGGGATGGGGTCAAATTCCCAGAAAGGCGTATGACTGAAAATACTCTACTGGCATAGATCATCCAGGCCGAGGTCGATATCACAAGGAACACCTTGTTCCACCGTCCTGGAGAATCAACACCAACGCCTGCAGGACTCCGAGGCGAAGGGGATTGGCGAAACATGCAAATACGCTCATTGTCAACGAGAAATTGTACCTAATTTACTAAATCAAGAGACAGCAACGACGGAACGACTGAAAACGAACGGGGCAAATACAACAAAAGCGAGCAGGCGGGAAAATCGAAACATAAGAAAGGGGGCTGAGAAAAATAATAAGGAAACGAGCGATGGTCAAACTTTAGAGGTATGCGTAATTTGTAATTGATGAGTCTGTGCGTGGTGAGGGTAGCAAAGAGGGGGAAATAAATAACCACAAAAAACGAAGCTCAGGCTTGCGCAATCGCCGCCCTGCCTATTCACCTTTTATTAACCTTCTTGCTCCCATTCGCAAAATGCCCAGGAGGTGGTAACGTCATTGTGCTCTCATTCTCACGTTCTCCGTGCACATCCGAATCAATCCCACGTTTGCTGTCATCTCCCGGAACGCCCTCCGGCAACTCAAGCCTGTCAGTTGGGAATACCCCCAGGCCACCGCTTCGACTGCCTCCTTCACTTTTCACATCAAGATGTAACCCTTCGGCACCCCCCTGGACAAGGAGTACGTGCATGTCCTTGATGGACCTGATCGGCACGTCAGGTTCCTTCTTGGCGTCGGGATCGACCAGGTCCAGATCCACGTCCACGGGGACCGGTGTGTGACTCTCCCGGTGACCAAAGGAAGATCCGGCGCGGGTACGAGTTTTCTTAGTATCCAAACTAGTAGAACCCGAAGGCACGAGCTCGCTTTCTTCATCGTCCGGTTCTGAGGGGTGGGTCTCGAGCTCGGTCGTGTCCTGCATCTTCAAAAACGCGAGGGCCGTTTCAAGGAACCACATGTTCTTTTTGATGAAGTGCACGCAGAGAGTGCCTCCCACGCGTTTATCATGGTAGCGGGCGTTTCGGCCTTCCCTGTGTGCCCAGGCATAGTCAGGGGTCATGGGACTATCTGAAATTGACAGCACGGGTCAGAATGTGAGAGAACAGTGCGTCGAAAATCGATCAGAACAGACCTTCCCGCAGCATTGACATATCACTGCCCTCCACAAGCGCCTCAACACTGTGCCAAACGGACATGTCCTGGATCGGAGGCGAGTACCTTGCACCAAATGTCGATACGCTCGAGTGCGCCCATGCTAACGGTGTCCCCAATCGAACGCTAACATCCGTGCCGCTTGGAACCTGGTCTTGCTCATTGGTACCTCCATCTGCGCCATTGAGGTGATGTTGACGTTCGGGATCAGCCAGCGCTCGGTTGAGAAGGTTTTTCGGCGCAATGTCGAGGTACGAAAAGAGGAATTTTCGGACCCTTGTAACCTCTGAGGGAAACAAGAACCCGTGGGAATACCTAACACAATCCATCGCAAAACGGATTGGCCGTTAGCGTCGCCCATCCCCAAAGAGAACGGACTAATTACTTACACAGTCCCAGCCCTAGGATGATCGTAGATCCAGCAGCTTTCGCTCGCCCATTTTACCTGGTGTGCTTTCGGATGCATCATGACCCACTTGGCTGTCTGCTTATCCTCCGCTCCCTTGATCTTGGTTTTGACAGCGGGATCCCTCGCCACCCAATCTACCAGGCCCCATGATAGGGCGTACAGTTCCCCAGCCATGAACCGATTCTTCACCAGATAGCCCCAGTAAATCAAGGGATCGTCTTCCATCCTCTTGGGTGCGGAGACTTCATGAAAAGAGGGGTAGGAAACGGTCGGGGTGGGGTGATCCACGACCGTATCTCCGGTTGGGATTCGCACGTCATTTGTTGATGAACGCGAGAGCGAGCTCGAGATACCCTTGCCTCGTTTAGGCGAAGGTTCTGGAATCGGGTAATCGCCTTCGTCATCATCGTGGGGTGGGTTACCAATAGGTTTGACTTCATCGTGTAGCCTGACCCTGAGCCTCGACTCCAGCTCTGCAAGCATCACAAACGCGTCATCGTCGGCTTTGACCACAAAATCCGGCCTAACCCAAGGTCGAGTGTGCCCGGAGGGATGCTCCTGCCATATTTGGATTGGATCGTGGTTGGCCAGAAGCGGAGCTGGAAAGGTCGCGTTCGAGTACGAAAACGAGAAAGGATTGTTCACAGGCGAAGATGGCGACGAAGAAAATGCGGTAACGGGTGCCGGAACGAAAGCGTTGGAAGAGGCCCACGTAAAGTACGCGTGGGTCTTTCCCGCATTCATATTTTCGTGCATCGGCACGATCACGATGTCATTATACGCTGTAGTCGTGAAACAAACACGCATATAGTCAGCCAATCGTCAACGAACCTAAATGTATCTCGTCAGCGGAGCAGATCAGACTTACTTTCCATCTCGAGCAGGATTCTTCTCTCCCAATCTTTGCTTGGCTCACCCAAGATGAACCTGACGATCGTCCTAGAAGTTCCCAACCCACCGTCTCCTTCACCACTCCCGTACCGACTCCGCTTGTGGCTGGCCCAGGTAGAGCGAATCAGTTGCCTTCGTTCGAAAGAGCTGTCCAGGGAGAAAACGCCAACGAAGACGCCGACGGGTGGGATAGTATCCAAATCAGATGGGGGAAAGTCCGGAGGGGGATTAGTTGCTGCATTACGTAGGGCTTTAATGTGACTGAGATAGGAGGTAGAAGGGTATAATGAAGGAGGGGCGGTTGACGTTGAGGGGACTGTGCAATAGTATCTCCACGGGAGAGGTTCCTTGTCGGGATTTAGGATGTGTACGAGGAGGAAAGTCAAAGATGTGCCGAAAGCTATCAGAATCAGTAATGTCAAAACCTAAAAAGACGAACGCTGAGTATGTTCCCGACCAGGGCTTGAGAGAAACGCGTACAATCATGCCAGGCTGCTTGGGGATAAAAGGTCTTCTGCACAATGTACTCCGGATTAACCTCTTGAACGTTCTGAACCCAAACCGGTTCATTCTCCTTCTCCGCCTGGGATGTGCGGCTAACCCTCCAAATCCACCTCCCCCGTTCACCAACCAGGGCCATCTACGCCGCGACTTTGAATTCGAGTCTTCCCTCCACCACCCGCCCGTGGTTCCGCCGGCGGAGTTTAAATAAGGCGAAGGGGGCTCACTCTCGTCTTCGTCGCTCGACGAGGCACTTCCTGTTGAAGAATAAAAGAATGGAGAGGGCGAACCGGCCCTAGAGTTGACCGGCGAATTCGCAGCTGTAGAACACATCGAAACAGACGCGGCAGATGACCTAGAGGAGATCCCAGCATGACCGTAGGAGTGCATAGGGTACAGAAACTCGTGGGTAGGGTGTTGGTGGGAGTGGGAGGCGGAGCGGTGAGAGTGCGAGGAGGAATGAGCGTGAATGTTGGTCCCCGGGTGAGATGAAGTCGGGAGCGTGGAGGTACTGGGGTTCGGGTGCGAGGAGTGCCGGGTGAGCCGGGGAGCGAGGAAGGCCGTCGAGGTGTTTCCAGAGTCCGAGGTAGACGAGACGAGGGGGAAACTGGAGCTCGAGGAGGAATTTGCGAGGCCGGTAGCGGTTCCATATCCACCGAGCCTCATCCTCGAAGATCTTGAACCCGTGCTTGTAATATTAGGAGTGTCGACGAGGGTGTCTATGTCATCTTCGTCCCGTTCCCTGTCGCTGTCCCGGATTGAGCTTGACCTCGATATTGAGGGGACGAGTGGGTAATCCATTAGGCTCGCTGCGGCAGTTACCGTCGTCCCTGAGCCGGAGGGGTGGTGGCGAGTGGGGAGCGAGGACGGAGACGGCAACGAGTGCGAAGCAGGCGCAGTAGATGGAGATGGAAGTGATAGAGTCGCTTGTTCGCACCCTATAGCCATCATCCCAACGGGAGTTGTCCAAAAATGCCGAAAAATCAACGACATCCACACGGCTCTAGAGCTAGCAAATGGCTAACGTTATATATATTCGACACCGTAAAAACATTGTCCGTCGATAGAGAAAAATGTAGGGCCTGCAGCGTAGTAGCTAGTGAGCGTAGTCGGTGAGAACATTATACAGTTTATATACGCGGTGCGGCTACTGATAAGCGGGCACGAGGCAACGTCCATGAGAGTATGAGAGTGGATCTAACAGCGAGAGTGCGCAGCAAGTTAAAGAAAAATAGTTAAACAAACCAAGTCCGGATGACGCGCGCCATTTCATTCACGTGAGCCGAGACTAATCCGGGTTGTTTCGAACCTAAAATGGGTCATGAGCGCTAAGAAAATGAAGGGGCAAATCGGATCGACACCATACCTTGAGCGAATGTTTCCGGAGTGCTTCATACTCAAAATCATCACCATCCTCGTAACCTCCGTTTCCATCGTTCGAGACCCTTCCACCACTGGTGCTGCCACGCACACTTCCGGCGCCCCCTAACAACCTCAGTGGATTCCTAGGTGGGATAGCAGGGGTGGCGGGCTCTGGTGGAGTGTTGGTACCGGAGTTACCGCCAAGCAATGGCTCATTGCTCCCCGTGCTATCTTCTGGACCATGGCTGAAGAACGGCCGGACACCCGAGACAGAGGGGAGGCTGAAATAGGGCGCTCCACCGGAATTGCTCTGCCCTGGGTATTGACTGTGGTACGATGCCTGGTTATCCGTATATGGGTTATACGTATGGCCGAAGCTATCGGCAGGGTAAGGCGGGTTGTGAGATTGTTGGCCGTATCCACCAGTCGAGACGAGCCCCGTATTCAATCCACTCAAAGTCATGCTGGGGGTGCTGGCCCTCCTCATGTCGCCACTGCTTCCAGAACCAGAAGGTGTACTCGTCGTTCTCTGTCCCAGGTCGTTCAGATGGTGATCATCGTCCGCATCGATGAGACTGTGTCTCCCGAACCCATGTTCGGCCAGAGTCGCCGCGACCACTGTATCGTGGTCGAGTCTGCGGGTCTTCCTCCTCCGGCGGAACCAGAACAAGATAAAGAACACGATTGCAGTCGCGGCGAGTCCCACGACCACAAAGACGCCGGCGACCGCGCCTTTATTCCTGAAGAAGCTGAACATCGACAGCACAGCCAACGTTAGGAGGAAACGTGGGCGTGTGATTGATTGAACTTACGCCGAAGCGCTGCCGTTATTGCCGTCATTCGGACTCAGAGTCGGGTTGTTAATTACCTGCGTCACCGTTATTGGTTCTCCAACAGAGTTCGTCGAAACCACTGTAGACGTGAAGGCAGATGGCGCGGACAGCGTCGTCGACCCATGGACGTCAGTGGTTGTGACATAAACGGTCGACTTGTACGTAGAACTGGAAAGAAATTTTCGTTAGCTCGGGGCACAAGCTTCGTGAAGGTCAAGAATAGAGAATTACACAAGAACAGAAGACTGGACTGGGAGTGATGTTATACTTGTTGTCGTTGTCGTGTCTGATTCTGTGCTGGTTTCCGGCTGAGGCGTACTGGTGGTAGAAGGAGGCGTGCTGGTGGTGGAAGGTGGCTGGCTAGTGGTGGAAGGTGGCTCGCTAGTAGTCTCTGGTGGCTGAGATGTCGACGGTGGGAGAGTCGTGGATGGAGGTTCAGAAGTGGATGTCGGAGGGGGTTGGGAGGTGGTGGGCGGCGGATCGGAAGTGGAAGGGGGAGAAGTCGACGGAGGGCTGGGCGTCGGCGAGCTTGGCGGCTGAGACGTGTCCGGAGGCTGGGAAGTGTCTGGGGGTGTCGCCGTGGACGACATTGGTGGGTCGGCAGACGAGGGAGGGACGGAGGTGGGAGCGGGTGGAGAAGATGTTGGTGTCGGAATCAGTGAAGAAGTCAAAGGCGGCAATTCCGACGAAGCAGGCGATGACATTGGTGGCGACGACGCCGCAGTAGTCGCGCTGCCAGTAGACGTTGAGGGCGGTCTGAAGAAAAAAAAAAGAAAAAGCAATGAACTTGACGGGAATAAGTTTACACAGCACGGCTAGGGTACGTACAGTTCGGACCCGGACCCGGACGACGGCCCACTTGCAGACGACGATGCCGACGGTACAGGGCCGACGGTCGCGGAGGGGGACGTCCCCGGCGATGTTGAGGGTGAATCCGTCACGGTTGAAGACATTGATAAAGCGAACAAGAGAGAGTACTTTCTGCGGTTTATCCCCTCATGCCAATGTGAATGTCATCTGCGCTTACCGTACCCCGACTCTCAATTCTAATTTCACACACCGCCGTGCCGTGGGGTATCGATCTCCCCGGAATCAGTTTCCTTCCGCTCATCCACGAGATGATAATCGACAACCTACCCAACAAAAAACAACCCGAGGCCCAACTCGACCCCTCTGAGCCAAATGGTACTGCTGCTTTAGAGGAGCTCCCCCCAAGTTTCGAGCAGGCCACGGAGGACAGACTTCTCCCAGAGCCACCGCAACAAGACCCTCCACCTGCGTTCTCCACTTACGCCGCCTCTTTCTTCACCGCCGGGAACGGCGCTATCGTATCCCACGATCCCCATCTAAACGAAGACGGTGCGTGCCTCGTAACACCAGATAAGATCTGTCGTCCTTGTCCTAATGCTGCGCATTCCAGGTGAAGCTCTCTACCGCTTCCTCCTCGCACACTCTTCTACCCCTCCAACATACCATCTCCACATCTGCGGCACCCACAAAGAAACTCAAACCCGCATCGTCACCTCCGACCATCACCATGGGAGTGACGACCACGACCATAGGCATGGGCACAACAACACACGGACGGAGACCTACACCGAGACCGTCGTAGATTTCGACTTCCGAATAGATCTCACACCAAACATCATTACGGATCCCGCCCATGCGCCCGTGCAGTGGTCGGTTCCAGACGACGAGCCTGCGTACCGAGGCAAGGTCTACCAACAGGTCGAGGTCCCTGACACGCCGATCGGTGAGATGAGGATGAGGAAACCTGGAAGGAAGGAGAGGAAAGGATACAAGCTATGGTGTAAGGAAAGGAACCGCAAGGGTTTGCCACCATGGATTGGAAGCTATTCTCGCAATCCCTCGGCTTCTTGGAATGCCCCGTCGGAAGGCGAAATCCGACTCAAGTCATCCAGAACCGTCAGGCAATGGTGTGACGACTATTGCGCGAGCAATAAATTACTCAAAGAATTTGTATACACCAAGGTACGCTCGTGCTGAACTGAACTCCCGGCCGTATTGACGTCTTCCCCGCAGTGCGTATATGGCTGGGAATTTGGCGCCCTCAAACAAGCCATTGAAACCTTAATCGTCAAACAAACCTCTTACGATGGAACGCTCAAAGTCAAATTCACCCCCTCCCCTTTCGAAAATGACCTCATTATCGTCAGGCCGACAAATACACTCTCGAAGCTTGTCTCCAATATGTGGATAAAGTTTCTCTTGTGGATTACCCTCATATATCCGTTTATCTGGCTGTTTAAACGGTTCCACGACCATGGAGGAGGCGTCTGGAAAGTCTGTGGAGGTGGTTATCCCTTAAAAGTTGTCCTCCCTCGGCCCAGAGACGATGGAGACCAGCTGCCCACTTTTGAGGAGGCCGCTGGAAGCTCTAGCACAGCCGTCGTGCGAGCGGAGACGTACGTGATAGGGGAGAGAGAAGGAGAATGGTTCAGGAAGTGGGAAAACGCGATCCGGGGCGCCGTTTTGTCCAGGAGGCAGGACAAAACCCCGCTAGAACAGCCCACGGATGCTCTCTACGTCAACCCTTCTGCCGCTCTGTTGGACGGATATACGGATTGAGCGGTTCGTGCCTTCATTTCATTTTGAATACCGTCTTCCCTGGTCGCTTGCGTTGCACCATTTGATGCCCCCGTCTTTGGCCGTTACGTTAAGATCACCATGACCACATCCCCCGCTCCCTAATTTATATTCGTTCACGTTACTTAGCGTCCCGTCCCACCTGGGCCGTTGCACTGGTTTTTAGCACTTTGTACACACCTATATATTGGACCGTCGAATGACGATACAAGGGACTAATTGTACAGATATGATTGTCTCGTCGAGATCTGATGGACTTGTGGGGGAATCGTTGTCACCTCGAATCTAGTGCAGCCCTGCTTCGTACACCTTCTTCCAACTGGGTCGCTCCTTGATGGTCTCCCAAAATGTCGCCACCCTGCTCTGTTTCAAGCTCCTGTCGGTCGAGGGTTGGATGGTCTGGTCGGTCTTCCCTTCCCCACCTGCCCCTGGGAATTTCGCGGCGGAGCCTAGGCCGGCTCGACGGCGTGCTTCAACGATCGAGACGTCCTTGACGAATTTGACGCCGACCAGACCCTCGATCTTCTCAATGACGGTGTTTCCGTCATCGCTCGGAAGAGCCCCGGAGAGATGCGCGATCCGCGCAAGCCAGACCGCGAGGTGGACATCCGCAAGACTGAGCTGATCACCTAAATCGAGTACGAAAATAAGCCAAAGATTCATCAAAGGATGCATACAACGAGGGGTGTGGCCGGATTAGGGTTTCCGTATCAATCTCGGAAGGTCCGGCGGGATTGAAAATGATAAAGGATGGAGAGGATGGTGTACATGTCAAAAGTGGAGTGAAGGAGAGAAAGAATAAGGTAGGGTGGGATTGAGAATGAGACGAACCTAACGCGTATGGGCCGACGAGCTCTTTGTTCACCTTCTCCAACACCTCCTTCAAGCCAACTTGCCATACTTGATTCACTCTCTCAAGATACTGCTTCTTGAGTTCTTCGTTGCCTATGGGTTCGAGAACTCGGAGCAGTTCCTCGTGGGATTCCAACTTGGTTTTCCAAAATGCCTTGACCTTTTCGGAGACATGGAGGCTCCCCTCCTCTGCAGCCGCAAGATACCCTTTAAGAGTCGCTACGATATCTCGGTACGATGCGATGAATTCTTCCGGAGGAGGCGAGGAAGACGATAAAAGGGTGGGATTTGCCGTCGAAATCACTTCCGGGTCTGCAGAAGGAGAGTGGAGGAGATCGATAAGGGTGGTTGAAATGGACGACATTGCGATCGTCGCCGGGCTCAGGGAGGGGCCAGGAGCAGCGGAGGTTGTATGCGTGTGGGAACGTGCGGACCGGGATTTGTCCAAGAACTCGAGAATTTTCTAACCCCCGCCCTGAATCAATACAGCGAAATATGGGGGTCTGGTGGAAACTGCCAGACCTTCGGATCTGTAATCGCTTTGTATCGGCTCTCGATCTCTGGCGGCAACGTCTTCTCAAGGGGCACAACGAGGGTCGGCAGCTTTGCTGGAGGAGAGGTGTCACACGTATGAGTCTGCGTTGAACATCAAGGGGACTTGCCAGTCATGTTGAGTCGCAAGTACTCCGGGGAATAGTTATGGCCCTTTGCTTATGATCTAAGATCAGTCACCTATCGATAGGGGAGGGGTGGACAAGGAAAGAATCCCACAGGTGTCGACCGGTTTGAGCAGCACCTCATCCTGACCGTACCCTTTCTCCTCCCTGTGATTTGAAGTCATCAGTCTGGTTCCCGCAGGATCACCACACGCGGGCGATGACTCGATGAACCTCGGGGGAAAATACCCACAACGTTATCAGTGCTAGAGCAAACGGCAACAATTAACCGGCGAAAATCGCAAACAGAAAGACATCGACCCACCAGCACAAGACCAGGGAGAGTCTGAGTAGTACAAATTAGCAACTGGGACACCTTCAGACATGATTTGTAGCTCTGTCGTTCGAAGGGGATGGCGAGACTGACGATCACCTATGACGTATTTATACGTTTCACGAACCCTTTGTCCACGTGACATGGTTTATGGACTGGATCTTGCTTACCTAACCAGCACATCCTCCTTTCTCCTCTTGGTCTCCAGGTCTCTCGCATATACGATGCCAACCCCCAGGTTAGTCTGACTGGGTGCGCCTGATCCAGAGGTACTCACATGTCCCCGACCCAGATACGAATTTTACGAAACCGAAGAGAGGCTTACGCTCTCGATCTTCGACAAAGGCGTTGATCCAGCTGACGTTGAGATCAAGTTCGAGCCCCGAGCTGTAAGCTTTGGCCCTGGCCGCTCGTGACCGTTGCTTCTCTGATCCTGATACGAGCTCTGGTTTTCGTCTCATAGTTCTCATACACTCGGGGTGACAACGTGGTGCAGCTCGATCCCCTCAGGGGTCAGATCGACGCGGAAAAATCTGACTATACAATCGGCAAAGTCAAGGTAGAGGTCAGGCTCGTCAAGGCTGCCGCGCTCAAGTGGGGTGGATTGGTCGGTGACGTTCCTGATGGTGAGTGTTCCCCCCGCCACAGTCCTTGCCCAGTAATCGGAGCTGACGTCCGTGTGCCACAGTCTTGAACACGTTCCCCACCACCGCAACCACTACTGCCGCCGCATCTGCTGGCCACAAGCCGTTTTACAAGAACTGGGATGGCATCACCAACAAAATCCTCGCCGACGATAAGAAAGTCACGACCAGCGAAGATCCGAATGCTGGTGGCGATGCCGCTGTCAACAAGTTCTTCCAAGAGATCTATGGCGGTGCGGACGAAAACACGAAGCGTGCGATGATGAAAAGTTTCGTTGAGAGTGGCGGAACGACTTTGAGCACTAACTGGGATGAGGTCGGTAAAGGTACGGTCGAGGTGAAGCCGCCTCAGGGAAGTGAGTGGAAGAAGTGGTCAGAGTAGCTGTCCTGACAGTAAGCGGACTCTTTCGAAGCGAGCTTGGAGCCCCTTCAAAGCCTGTAATTGTACTTTGATCTCGATCAATGGAGATATATCTTGCCGTGTCCACCATGTCTCGACTGACCCTTGTCGTCGCCGCAACTTCGACAAATGGAATCGGGAAAGGTGGCCAGCTTCCGTGGCGGCTACCCAAGGAAATGGCCTACTTTGCGAAGGTGACGAGCGCCTCCCCTGAAGGAAAAACGAATGCAGTTATCATGGGGAGAAACACCTGGGAAAGCATCCCATCCAAATTCAAACCCCTCCAGAAAAGAGCAAACATCGTGGTCAGTCGTAACAAGGACCTGGACTTGTATGTATGATCTCGCTCAATCCGTGGTGGATACCGGAGCTAAACACGACGCGTGCAGGCTGGGGGGTAGAACCACGGAGACCCCCCTGTTCCTTCGCAACAACTTGGGGTCTGCTCTCGATGTACTTTCACAAATGCCTATTCACAGGGCATTCGTCATCGGGGGAGTGTCAATGTACACTGACACGCTCGCCTTACCCTCGTCATCGAGCGCGTTCGTGGATCGGGTGCTCCTAACGAGAATTTCCTCCCCCGCATTCCCGGACTGTGATGTACACCTTCCGAATTTCCTCACGGATACGAACTCTGAAGGGAGCGTAATGTGGACCCGAGCACGACACGAAGAGTTGATGGAGTGGACGGGCTTGGACGTTCCGCAGGGTGTCCAGACGGAAAACGGGGTGGAGTACGAATTTCAGATGTGGACGAGGGAATAAAAACAGTGTATTAGGTAGAGTAGGACGAGTTGTCATTTGGAGACGGTCTATCCTTGTTTCTATAGCCCGAAAAAACATCTCTGGTCAGCAAATGCCGGGGGCGAGGGCTTGCAAGCGCACCTGTTTGTGTTTGGGATTCTTCGAGCACAAGATATACACCCTGCCTTTCCTCCTGACTACGTTGCATCCGTCACACATGACCTTGACGGAAGACCGGACTTTCATTCCCCTTGTCAGGATCGGGTTTTGTGTTGGATGGGCATAGTGGTGTGAGTGCGGGTGAGCGCGGTTCGCCGGGAGTTGGATCGTTGGCTGGCGTACGCGTGTGAGGAGAGGACGGGTTGACTGCAGCAGTGCTCGCAGCATTGTCGTCGTTGTCGGCAACAGTAGGCAAGATGTGATCGGAGGTCCGGGGCGGGTGGAAACCGTAGCCCGAGCTTAGCCCAACACGGCTCACTTGGCACATCTACTTATGTCGGACTCACCACGTCTGGGAGGTAAATCCGCCTTCGTGGTCTTCGTCCTTGTTTTGGCCGCTGCTGTTATCGAATCTCAGCTTACACAAGTAAGTTTCACTAGAGGGATTATTCCGACGACCGCAACCTGATTCCACGCCAGTATGTCCAAGCGACGCTGAAATATCGGAAGCCGTACTTTCTTTTGTATGTCTTACCGTCTTCGGTGGATACCGAGTAATGAGCTTTGGACCCCACAGCTACGTATCGCATTCGTCTTTTTTAACCATCTTCCCGCTGCATGTCACCTATCTCAGTCTCACTACGGGACGACCCATCAAGGACTACATGAGCGGTCTGTCTTTGGCCATAAAACGACACATCGCTGGGAACCCGGCAGAATCTGACAATGCCAAATTTCCGTGGCCGAGATTTGCAACCATGTTGGTGCTGATGACCATCGGCGTCACGCTGCCTGCTCTGCTCTGGTTCTATTCCGTCTCTCTCGCGCCGTGAGTCTAGACATAAAACTCGGCGTATATAATGAGGGTTATTGATGTGGAGTCCGCAGCCTCACGGATGTCACGGCCATTTGGAATGCGAACGCCTTCTTTGCATATCTGATCACGGTAAAGATGTTCAAACTGCCATGGGAGGGCAAACGAATGTTTGCCGTCCTTTTGGCCACAGCTGGCGTGATGGCGGTCATCTATGGTGGTACCTCGATTCAGAAGGACGGTAACAAACCCGAAATCGCACGGGCAGTGCCCACCGCCACCGCTCCTCTTCTGGGAGACCTCTTGACACTCATTGCCTCAGTTGGATATGGACTGTACCAAGTCTTCTACAAGAGATACATCGCGCTCCCTTCAGATCCGGAACGTGAAGAATCCCCTCGATCATCGTATATTCCAATTCCCAGGACATCATTCGATGATATTAGTGACGTCGACCCGCTCACCGAGGATCCCGATTCCGGGGATTCGCAACCAACATCCGATACCACCATTTACCCCCCACCGTTTGGTTTACACCCTAATCTACTTACCTCGTTGGCTGGCGTCCTGATTCTCTTTTTCCTTTGGATCCCCCTGCCTGTTCTCCACTATGCGGGAGCCGAGCCTTTTCACTGGCCAACGAATTGGTATGTTGCTTTGGTGATCTCCGGCATCGCAGTGACTGGGGTTGTATTCAATGCCGGGTTTATGGTAATCCCTTGGTTCTCCGTCTGTCCGACCAGGGCTTAACGCACATTCCATACAGATCCTCTTGGGGGTGTGGGGTCCCATCATCACGTCCATCGGAGGTCTCTTGACTACAGTGCTGGTATTCGCATCGGATGTGGTATTTGGCGCTGGAATGGAGGTGGTAACATTTTGGAATTTCATGGGATCCGTCGCAATTGTTGCAGCATTCGGAGTTTTGGTGGAGGACCTTGTCATGGGACGGTAGCAGCCAGGGGTAAGTCAACTTACCCGCCTCAGCTCATTGCGTCGAGAACGGTTACTAGAAATACCTCCAGTCTCTTTTCATAGATTACTCCGGTAGTTAACCATTCTAGAGATAGGCGTTCAAACAAGCATCCTGAAGAGAAATCGTTGCCTCGGGTCATTCGGCAGCCGGAACGCATCCAAGCCGCGTGAGGAACAAACTGAAGCAAGCAACACACCCTTATTTCCCGTCAATCGCCCAGGACAAACATTCTGCGTGCGCTCAGCTGGCGTGCGTCACTCATCGCTAGTCATCCCCGCCGCTTCTTTCGTTCATTCTTGAACATAACCTCGATTAACCGATCGACTTCGGTTCACGGCCCCCAGTCCCCAACCGTTTCTGGTTGACTTCTGCTTTCACCGTACCCTATAAATTCATTGGGGCGGACGACGATGTTGGGATTGTACTTCACTCCTCTCCCCACTTCGCCCCGCCCTCACATCTCTAAATCCTCACCAGTCTCTGGCGCGCAATGCACAAACTATCCCTTGTTCTCGGTTTGCTTGCCTCTGTGACACCCTCCTTGACTGCAGCTACCACTTCGTCTGTGGAGGTGCATAAGTATGATGGAGAAGTGAACAAAGGGAGCTACATCGTCAAGGTTCGCGACGGTGTCCAGAAGTCCGGCGTCCTGGATCGTATCGGAAGCCTTGGCGGTAATACCAGGGTAACCCACGACTGGGATTCTAATTTCTTCAATGGTTTCGCAGGTTCGTCATTTCGCCCGCACGCTTATGATACTCGGTCCTAACCAGATTGTTATAGGGAGTTTCGGCGACAATATTATTGAGGTCCTCAAGTCGAGCACCGATGTTGAGTACATCGCGGAGGATGGCATCATGACGACTTTTGATATTCAGTATGTTGGACCGTGGTCATCTACCAGATCATGTTACTCAAACATCCATGCCAGAAATGACGCACCGTGGAACCTGGCTCGCATCAGCACTCGGGCCAGGCTTACCAATCAGGACCCGTACGCTTTGAACTACACATATCAGTATCTCTCCAACCCAGGAGATGGAGTGGACATATACGTGGTGGATACTGGTCTGTTTTCCCCCTTCGTCCGAGTCCTAAAAGTATCTCAACACATATCTCGAAAGGTGTCTTCGTCGACCACGTGCGCACGCTTCGTCCGATGATTCCCAGTGATGCTGACATTTGCATAGCCTGATTTTGGAGGCCGTGCTCGATGGGGAGGTGTATTCTGTGAAGGATGTGTCGTAAGTATCGTTTTCTTGAGCCCAAAATTCATGCACTCACCGGAGAATAGCAAGCAGATGGTAATGGCCACGGCACTCACGTAGCGTTAGTAGGCGTTCGTTCTATCATCATTCACTCACCAACTTGGAGACAGAGGAACCGCCGGAGGAAGGAGGTTTGGGGTTGCTAAAGCGGCGAGTTTGATCGCTGTCAAGGTCCTGGCTGACAATGGGTAAGTGTACTCCGGAGAGTGTGTTCCTTGTCAGTCTAACCACGTTCGTGCAGTTTTGGATCGATCTCTGATATGTAGGTCTTGTCCTTACATCGGTTTCCCGAGGTTCACCGTTCCTCTCAAATAGCATTTCCGGCCTTCAATGGATAGGAATGCAGTATAACGCCAGTGGTCGCCCAAGTATCGCTACGATGAGTTTAGGGGGCCCTCTGTCTCCCCCACTGAGCGATGCCGTTAGAGCGGTATATATTTTACGTTTAAAGAAAACTTGAGACTCACAGTGTCCGCAGCTTATCATGGCTGGAGTACACTGCACAGTGGCTGCTGTAAGCCGTCGTTAAGATCCTGACCACGCACCTTGCATTGAAAATTTTCAGGGTAACTCCAACACGGATGTCGCTACGACCAGCCCCGCGAACACCGAGGAGGCGATCACAGTTGGTGCATCCGACATTATTGATAGTAGGGCTTTGTACTCCAATTACGGACCTCTTGTCGATGTCTTCGCCCCTGGATCCAACGTTACATCCGCTTGGAACGATGGTGGCAACAGGACCATCTCTGGGACATCGATGGCCACTCCGAATGTCGCTGGTTTGGTCGCCTACTTCTTATCCATCATCGGTCCGACATCTCCAGCGGCAATGAGCGATCTTATCAAGACGATATCCACTAAAGGCGCGTTGAGGAACGCCTGTGGGTAAACCTCCTTGTTGACCGCACTTTCTGAACTGATTTCGATGACCCCGACAGCCTTTTTGCCCCCGGAAGCTGGCGTTTTACCCCCGACAGCCCCTTTGACCCCGAACAACTTGGCGTTCAACAACTTCACCTGCTCGTCGAAGAAAAGCTGATCCCTAACGAGCCACACATTAATCCTACCTTAAATACCCTGACGAGGGAGAGCCCATTATGATACCGCGCAATGCTACATTCTATTCGTCAACTCCGTTTATCCATACCACCCAGTAAAAAAATCCCCCGCCTGCCGGCAAGACGCCTGAGGTGCTTTGGCCAATAGGCTTCCGACGCCAATTCTATGAAAGATAACTGCTGATCCGCGCAAAGCGCGAAGTGAGAAGGAGAAGTGAACAGCAGACTCTCCTGGTAAGCACGATCGCTCTTCATGTTGGTCCCCGGCTTCTCGATCGGAGTTGTTGGCCCCCCACTCAATTTCGCTTCACTCCGCTTAATCGATTGAACCGTGCCTGCGTACGCAGATGTGAGTAAGCTGTCCTTAGAATAGCACGCTCCAAGATCAGCACCTAGGCCCCTGATAAAACGAGGCGGGGTTGTCGATCAACAAGCGTAAAGTTAAAAGCTAGGCGTCGAACGAATTCGACGTCATCGACGCCCGTATAATCGGTCCAGCCGTCTTCGTTCCAGATCAGCAGCTGGTGGGTTTGTGAACCTAGACCATGCTCGTGATTTGAAGAGTTGGACTCCTGAAGATCCGGAAAGAGCGGAGTGGCTTGCAGTTGGTAGTATAAAGGGGTTGTAATTCGTCATGCCAAAAAGCCCAGCCGAGGACACGTAAGTTCACATGGGAGGAAGGGAGGACAATAGTTATAGCACAAAATCGCAGAACAGGTGAGGTTGGAGTAGATGTGGACTCAGGAGAGGGGAAAGAGAGGAAGGGTGTGGTGGGGAGGGAGCGGAAGGAGGACATAAGAAGTAAAACAAAACAAGGGAGTCAGATCCCTCCCTCACGTGAGACGTGAGTTTCGAAAAGCCTTCACGGTGAAGACAGAAAACGACGGCGGCTATGTGTTTAGTACCACGTGCAAAGATTACAATAAACAGTGTCAAACGGGTTTAGCGCATGCGTAACGAAGAGGCGACCAGGATAGAAAGCTTGGGGGGAAGCGCGAGACAGAGAGAGGCGTAGAGTGGAAGAGGAGTGCACAGGTCGTAGAAAACCACGCGTGAAGCTGGGAAGCGTGGACTTTTATGTACCATGTAAAAGCCAAAGTGGTCATCATAGGAATCGCTGGTGGTGGTATGAACTCCGGGTGAGGGTGATTGTCTTCACGTCGCTGTCAGCATACTATTGGGTGACCGTAAGCATAACGTCACGGAAACGAGGAGAAAGGGAATATATACCTTTTCCGTTTTGCCTTCGTCATCTCCTTCCGCAGAGCTGCGCCGTCCAAGGGCTTGAGAAGCTCGAATGCACAGAGCAAGTCTTCCGATACGCTGCACAAGGATCCATCAGACCTGTCCGTCACACAGGGACTTCGGGGGAACTTACCTCATGCAAGCACCATAATTATCAAATTCTTGACAGACCGGGCCATAAATCAGCACGAAATTACAAAAGGGTGGTTCGCCACTCACCTCCGCAGTAGTTGGGAGCACTGAAGACAGTAACCAACGTCCGATCATTCCAGAACTCATACCCATCCTCCACAACCATATGAGCGCGGCAGATGAGGTCCATGTCATAGCGGACCAAAAAGTCGTTGATCACCGCCTTGCCGAAGCAATAGCTTACCCCCCGTTCGTTCTCTTCCCAATCCAGCGCAGTGTCTGATGGATCTGACCATAACAGGTCATTCAATAGGCCGAAGTCCGGCACATCTGTCGGCCGCTGAATGCGTTTGATGTCTTCCATCGTGTGCAGCGAAGGGGAAAGTCCGCCATGTACGCAAAATATTTTTGATGCGACGATGGCGGCGATGGGAAGGCTGTTGAAGACATCTATGAATGTCTTCCATGTCTTGATATTACACCGCCGCTTGCACTCGTCATAAAACCCGTACACTGTCAGACGTGTCAGAACTGCCCGCCGAAAACGGATCATAAAGCCTCACCTCGCGTGACGTTTGCACACTCGTGGTTTCCTCGTAAGAGGAAGAAGTTCTCGGGGTATTTGATTTTGTAACAAAGCAGGAGGAGAATAGTCTCGAGACTCTGCTTCCCTCGGTCGACGTAGTCGCCGAGGAAAAGGTAGTTGGCAGCAGGTGGGAAGCCGCACATCTCGAAGAGACGAATAAGGTCCGAGTATTGACCGTGTACGTCGCCTACGATCTTGACGGGCGGAGAAAGCTCGATGAGAGTGGGCTGATTCAAGAAGATATCCCGAGCGGCTTGGCAGATAGCGACAATCTCGGCATTCTTCAAGCACAAGGATTTGCTGACCTTGCCGGTGTAACCGACGTCCAGCAGACGTTGAATCATGTCATCCACGTCCAATTGTCGGATTCTATCCTTGCCGGCAACGCCACCGTTCGACGGTGACATGGACTCGCCAGGTGTGAACGTTGCCGAACTCGGAGTGTGGAACCCATTTGGGTTGGACAAGATAGTTTGGGATGGCGGGACATCTACGGGTGGGGGAACGTGTTTGGGAGCGGATGAGGGAGCATTTGGCAGGCCGGAGGAAGAGGCCAACGAGGCGGATTGGTCACTGGATGCATCGACCGGGGACGTGCCTGGAGGTCGCGATCCACCGCCATTCTGAGGGATTGTCGTACCGTCTGGACCAGAGACGGTTATGAACGGGCTTTGAACGGAAGCGTCGGGAGGGGGACCGTTCTGGGAGGAGTTTGGAGGAGAGGTTGGATCAGTGGAGGCTGAGGAAAGATAGCCATTTTCTTTGGCACCCCCGGGGGCGAGATCTGGAGAATCAGTGTCGACGTCCTTGTCCTTGTCCTTGCCACCTTTCTTAGACCTCTTCGAAATGGACTCGGTTTGGCCCATTGCGAGGTTCTGGGAGGGCGCCTGGGGCGAGCCGGGGGCCGGTTGGGACCTGCTCTTGCCAGAGAGGCGCGAGGTTATAACGGAGAGGATAGTTGGAGCCAGCTTGGAAATGTTTCCCTCCCGCTTGTCTGGTGTAATCGACGAAGGGGTCAAGGTCGTAGCGTCCAACGTGAAGCAACCTCGGAGTCCCACTTGTGTGACAAACCTTCCCGGATGGTCACCTTGTGTCACACACAAAACCGGTCACGCATTCGCACATTGGGCACCATACGACGATTTTCAATTTGCATGCTCGTCATAGCAAAACAGTGGATGTGCGGATACATAGTATGGAATGATAGCGACAGCTAGAACTTGGTGAAGGTCTTGGTCGAGGCCTTGCTCTTCGAGACCCTCAACACGTTGAAACGTACAGTTTTCGATAACGGTCGGCATTGCCCTGGTGAGGAAAGACCCATCAATCCATACTGCTCACATGACCAACGTATCTGGAAACTGAATGCGTACCAACTGTAACAACATCTCCCAGGTCTACACGGAACGCGGGTGAAACGTGGGCAGCCAGGTTCCCGTGTCGTTTTTCAAATCGACCTGATCAAACGTCCCCCATGAGAAAGTAATCAACCTAACATCGCAGAACGGACACGTACGATATTTTGGAATGAAGTGGAGGTAATCCCGTCGAATGATAATCGTGCGGGTCATCTTGGTGGACACCACACGACCGGTCAGGATGCGTCCGCGGATCGAAACATCACCGGCGAATGGGCACTTCTTGTCTACATTCATTGTTAGATCTCGCGTAGGTAGAATGAGTAATGGACGCACCAATGTAGTGTCCGTTAATGGCGTCTGAAGGCGTCTTGAATCCCAGACCAACATCCTTGTACCACCTCTTGTTTCGGGTGGAGACCTTCTTTCCGGCTGTGGGTTGTGGAATTAGTCTCCACAGTTGACCTATGGGTACCGGCACGAACCCTTGGCCTTGGCGTTTTGGAAGAGGTGCTGTTTCTGATAAGCCTTTTCAATCTATCGAGAGATTATCAGTATGCAGTTCGCGAACGGCTTGGACGGTCGCTCACCTGCTCAGACATGGCGTTGGTCTTGAGGATATCAACGAGGGATTGCGGCTAGAGAATCAATAGGTTAGGGTTAAGCCACAAAACAGACTGTACAACGGCTTCGGAATTTCCCGAGAAGCGTCGCACGTGGTTCGGTTCGGGAGCGGATCGGGACCGGGTGCCATGATCTGATCTGACGGCGTGACCGAGTTCAATTAGCGTGTGATGTTTCGTGTCCTGGCGCGTACTCATCGTTGTATGACTCGCCAGTTAACCCTTGGTGGCTGATTTCTCTATATAAGCTGGGGTCTTCGTCGTTGACTCTTTCTCAGGTAGATTTTTTGAGATGCCCAAAGGAACCAAGCCCACTCCCCCGCAGCAGGCCAACCTGAACGAGTTCTGGGGCAAGCCCAAACCCAAGTCTAAGAAGAAGGCCGAGGGCCCCCCTGTCGCATCTGGAAGTGGATCGAAGAAGGACGATGCAGACAGTATGCAAGTTGATGAGCCCTCTCATCGTGATCCCCAAAGTACGCGTCCATCCCGGCCACAATGTATCACCATTGTTGAACTTCACTCAGCCGAAGTTGCGAGTTCCCCTCTGTACGGTACGAACTGCGAAATATGGTCACACCTTGCGACTCACTCTAAAATTGACCAGAACCCCCTTCTCCCAAATCGAAGAAGCGCAGAGTAGATTCCGACGATGAGGAAGAGGACGATACCCCCGGTTGGTCAAACTATTAGACTGCTGGCACTATCTGTCTGAATTTCGTTACTAGATCCAGCTCCCAGGTCCTCTCCGCCCGCGAAGCTGAAGTCCAAACTCAAGGATGTTACCCTGGAAGGTTCGCGCGTTCCCTACGACGTAACCCCAACTAATGGACAAGCAGAGAGCAAACCAAAGCCGAAACGACGACGTGTGGTGGAGTCGGAATCTGAAGGAGAAGAACCCCCAGGTACTGATTTCCGGTGACCATGTTCACGTTTGTTGCTTAGCACATCACAGCTCCTACCACCGTGGAGAGATCTACTAAGAAAGGACCACCTAAGGGGCGTGCGGCCAAGAAGGCCAAGGCTTCTGCTGCTTCCGCTTCCAAAATCAAAGCAAAGAAACAAGAGCCAGAGGAGGATGAAGACAAAAAGTCTGCTGCTACAAGCGACGATGAAGCTCTCGCGGATGACGAAGAAGGAGAAAGCGAGTTAGAGGAGGACGCAGCTGCTGCATCAAAAAGGTGCCTCTAGCTCCCTGGATGCAAGTACCCGACCCGCTAATGACGTATCTCTCAGCGCAAGCTCAGCATTATCAAAAATCGAAGAGGTTGATATCGAAGGGGGGTGGAAAGTTGGCGACAAGTACGTTATCATGGCTTGGTTTCTGGAAGTCTTATCGAGTTGTTGGTAGGGTCCCGTACGCTGCTTTGGCGAAAGTCTTTTCTTTGATAGAAGCCACGACGAAACGCCTCGAGAAGACGGCGTTACTCACAAGTTTCCTACTTTTGGTAATCCGGCGGAGCGGTCCTGGCGACCCCCAACCGTTGCTGCAGGCAGTCTACCTGTGCATAAACCGGGTGCGGCAAATGCAACTTATCGTTTGACTATGACCAA
>Ga0307515_10007672_pt1 | contig 21263 bp, 21 predicted proteins | sample 17_EM_MG_FD_194513 | JGI IMG/M metagenome (GOLD analysis project Ga0307515, IMG submission 194513) | Populus trichocarpa ectomycorrhiza microbial communities from riparian zone in the Pacific Northwest, United States - 17_EM | ecosystem: Host-associated > Plants > Roots > Unclassified | place...
GGGTAATACCCGCTTTATATAGTCGGCTCGCCACGAGCCTTAGATCTCTAGCGATAATCTTACCTTAACTTACCTTTATACTACTCTACAATATTGACATCCATGGGTGCAACCGTATCTACTGATATTCCTTCCTACGAGGCCATACACGGGCGTATGCCTTTACACATTTAAACGATGTACGTAAAACCAGAAGCAGCAACAATAAGAAGTAGCGTCTGATTGGATGAGAGTAAATCCATATCTGTGTAGACCACGGTCAACTAGGAATATAACGCACAGCTGGGGTACGTAGTGACCTATGTGACCAATTTATCATTTCCCATAACGGCAAATCTCCTATGTCCACCAGAGCATTTGTCTGCACAGTCCGCAAAATTAAACATCACGATGTTGCCACATCTGGGATTTTCGCAGATGAATTTCATGATAACCGTCCTCGGGACTGGAGGCAACAGGCATTGACGAAATCAGAGCAGGCGAAGGAGTGTTATATGGTTGAGGTAATACCCATATCTCACTGTAGAAGCACTAACTAATTTCCTGGAGGTTTTCAACATGTCAGCTACGATGGCAAGACAAGGAGGTCGTGTACAGCTTAAATAGTCAGACATGCATCTTGCCTTGTATATGGCCAAAATGGGCAAAGGAGGGTTTTCATGCGCCACGATAGAGAAAATGCGACAACTAATCAAGAAACCTCGTGCGAATGTCCGAGAAGAGAAGATGCGGTGTGTTGAGTTTCCCAGGCATAACAAGGTGAAATTTGCAATCGAAAGACACCTGGCAATGGTTCCCACAAATCAAACTGGCGGCTACCTTTCTTGCCAAAATGGCAACCCAAAACATCCACAGACATGCTAGAGGCGGACAGGACAGGGTGCACCGCCACCAAGCCAGGTACTACCTTGGCCGGAATCGCTACCTGTGCAATCTGAAGAAGATGAGGGCTCCGAAACAGAATGTATGCCACAAGCATGTGTGAACATACGTACTCCGCTCACCAACACACGATTTTTGCCAAGGATTGCACGCGCGATGAAGTTTCTATTCCTGATTTGCTGACTCATGATGGTCCATTCACCAGTTAGTGCACTGTCTACTGCGTGGTAATGCAGCAGATAGCCATGTTGATGATAAGGATAGCCATTTGAGGGAATCTGACAGCGAAGACGAGAGTTGAATGAAGGCAACGGGATTTTTGAGTACAATCATTTTCTACAATTCGTGGACACTTTAGTGTATATTTTCCAGGGTATAATTATATGCGTCATTAAAGAACAATGTAGTAATCAAGGAGAACCTACATGAATAGCACAGAACGGCTGCCACAAGACCATGATTGATACACTATGCCAAAGTGATTTGTGCCATATTGCGGATACACCCATGGCAAACTTAGCCTCAATGGAGCGCGAACGATGTTTCGCTTAGCATCATGGTTCCTCACCATGGCGATTGGTCGCAGAGATGCATAAATGACGTGCAGGTAGCCTTTATAGGCATAACAAACATTGATATGCTCCCGGCCCGATTGTGAAACTGAGCCTCAACAGAGTGTCAGTGACTGTTGGTCTTGTAAATCAGTTAATTCATCAGAGAATTGGGCATCTTGATGCATACAGTGTGTATTGGCCCCCTTTACAGTCCAAAAAGATAGCAACCCAATCCCTGCCCGATCATGGAAATGAGCGCCAACGGAGGGCAATGATTTTTGGCTGAGCAGCATCGTTAATGAAAGCGCGATGTGGCCGTCAATGTCCATAGACACAATTGTGACAGGTTGTATAGGCTAAAACGCCCAGTATCACCGGATTGCAGCTTTGAAAATGAACGAAATGGTAGTTGTCCATGAGGCTGTCACAGGAACGTTGCTTGTTATCTGCCTATGCAGGCTGCCAATTCCCGGGATATATATGTCTCTTATGGTTCACCAATAGGATTACCCAAGATGCAAGACAGAAAATCGTTGGCCCTCCGTTGACGTTCATTTTCCCAATGGGGCAGGGAGTGCGTCACTTTTTATGTTGCATATAATGGCAGCCTATACCTCACTTATGAACCTCCACATCCAATTGACACTCAGATTACATAAGATGTAAGACCAAAATTCATTGACTCGCCATTGACTCTCAATTTCAGGATGGGGCAGGGAGCGGTTTTCCCATTTTTTTGATCATAAAGGCGTCCAGAACATCAGGAAAGGACAACAATATGCCAATGTCGATATTTTGCGATTACCAATCCGATATCTGAGTCTGACCATATATAGAAATTCCTGAATACTGGCGCTAGATATTGCAACCGACATGTCTAGCCGAACCATGTAGAACCTGCGGGTTGAGGGATACGGGTCCGGGTTTGCCCCGCCAAGACACAGCTTGTTGGGTTATTGGACGGGTTTGGAACCAAACTGAACTGTGTGAGCTTTCCGAACCTGGACGACTGGTGTGTTACCCTGACCCGTTTCTAACACTATGAGCCAAACAGGCCACCTGGTGGAGGATTATTGGTTAAATTTGGTGGTTATCAGTTTGCCAACATCGTATGTGAACAAAAGATTTTACTAATCATATTGTCAATTCAATTGGTTATTTTGAATCAAGCGCAGTATACTTCACAATATTGACTGTAGCTTTGACATTTGGCGCAATCATGGCCTCTGGGTCCATCTGATTTTTCACGCACTGTGGTGTGTCACTCCACCTTTGATCACATGTCACCAGCCTGAGTCAACGAAATCATAACCTACACTTTCAACCTGTCTTTGTTATATGGTTAATTTCACATGTGACGATCTTGGATAGCAGCTCGCCTTTATTCGGTTCATACCTGTGAAGGTCATAGAAAGGACATGACATGATATCTCCCCGAAGCCAACATGACACATATCCGGTTGCATGGTTAGCATGACTACTCATTTTGCACTCCTATTCGGTGTGTACTACCTATAACTTCATTCAATATCAGGCCTGTTCGTCGAACAGCAACAGTGATTGGTTCATTTTGAGCTCCTTAGGTAAACATCATTGTCTCTTTAGGATCCATCTTCAAGCCAAGGCTCATTACTGAAGAAAACATCTTAACAGCTTATCAGTTCTCGATGATCATTGAGAGGGCATAAAGGCACCCAGGAAACTTACCTATTCATTGAATTAAGCTGACGGTTTGCGCTGCATGAGTCTCAAGCTTAGACATAATCTACACAAAGCCGCAATGAGGTAATATGCGATGAGACCGATTGTAGTAGCACTTGGCAAACAGCATTAAAAGTTGATCGCAGTGAGGACAAAAGACACTATCACTGCTCACGATTTTGAGTAGTTACAGTGGAACATCACTGTTTGGGATCTGATAGATGTTAGCCTTCTTTGTGAAAAAAACTGATCATGAGATGACCTTGTTTTACCCCTCCTCTAAATTTGGTGGGGTGTGATGCTTCTTTAAAAGTGATACCCTAACCTGTGTTAGCTCAATTTCTAACACTATCCCTGAGGCTCAAATCTTGCAACAAACCATGCCCCTTAACACATCATCAAAATTTGCTAGAACCCAGACCGCGTCCCAAACATGGTCATCACCTGCCAGAAACATATTTAATGCGTAATCTGCCAACAGAAATTATCCAACGAGAACCAACTGAAAACTCACTAACAACAATGTCACCCAATATGGATGAATGAAAGGCTATTATGCATGGGGATTCTACCAGCTGCCGGCTGTGATAACCCTGAGCCATCATGGTTTGACTATACCCGGTGCACCTGAATGGCCTTCCACATACTGCCGATTAACGATCGACTGATAGACAACATACCGGGTGCATCAATACCTGAAGATACTCCCAATCGAGACCGGATACATCCTTAGCCGCTGGGTCTCACCTTTACCGCTGATCCAGCACAGGCAACGGCTCAAATGCAGGTAGTTGGAGTACAAAATAAGGCGGGGACAATATGTTGCAACGCAACTGGATTGTACAACAAGCATCGCAAGTACTCAGAACGATGGAGTCGAAGGCATCTAATTTGCTTTGCACACAACATACTGAAGGCTCAGTTGTTTGGCCAGCAAACTACAACCTTGATAGAACAACATCTCAGGTGTGCACTGGACAACAATATAAACAAATCATTCCAATCAGCAGATACCATACGAAAGGTGCTCTCTGGACTTGATTTCACACTGGGCATTCATAGTGTGATCGAAGATGACTCACATCACTTCGGAACATTATTCTACAGGCATATTTTGAAATGTATCCATTTCCATTTGGCACATCACCCTGTTCAGGCGCATCGTCATTGTGAACCAGCACCACCTGCTGGCGCAGAGGGTCATCGAATTTACCGCCGGATGTAAATGATTGATTGGTAGTGAAATACACAAGCCCCAACCTCCTGCCAGAGTGATGATTGTGCCAGTCATATGTGTATCGTAAATGCCTCACTAGACCAATTTTGAGTGCGATCAGCATGCCTGGCACCTGCATCTCAGAATTGGTAACATTCGAAAAGATATCCGCCATACAACAACAATGCACCCCTGGATTCTTGTTGAGCTAATCCCATGGCCGCTGAAAGGGGGCAAAGACATTGACCAGGCATGGCATTCCACAGTTGGAACAGTGCTGTCTCAACTGACGCATGTTGACATCACTGGTAGTGACTTGAAATTGGATTGTGTTACAGGGGTATTTTAGATCCCAATAATCAATACAATATTTATGGAATCTAAGTACAGCCACCTATCCAACTCTTTCATTGCTCGTCTTATTCTAACACTCAACGTTTTGCCCTTGTGCAAGAGCATCCGTTTCTCTGGCAACCAACTCTAGTGCCGCTATCTCTAACTGCTCCTAGTTGAACCGGTGCCAAGACCAGTCTCCGATACAGATGAAGTTTAAGCCTCCCCGTTATACAACCACTCCTCAGAAAATTCCTCAAAGGGTAACCAGCCGGTGTTGAGATATCTCAGCACCAGGACTTCGATATTCTTATGTTCACAACAATGAATGGCAGCAGCGTCGGTGTGGGTTAACTGGAACTCAGCCAATTCGAAAAGCAAGTAGCCGAAACTCTCGAGATCCTTCTGCAGTGCCTACTCGGGTGATGTATTCTGAAGTCCTGGCATACAATGCCCAGTCTTGTGTATGAATGAGGGAAGTAATCGTGAATAGATTGAAATTTTAACAATATTTTAAGATTGTCTCCGGTGTTGTCTGAAATTTAATCTTTTGCATAATGTCCCCTAATTTCTTCAAACAACACTGCCTTGTTTTAGCCATCGCCCGTTGCATAGTATGATAGTATTATCTCGGCAACACACCCCAGTGTCCGGTAAGAATTTGCCACGCATCCATCATGTTAACGTGTCCGTGCAATGTGGTTTTACAACATTTCACTCGTGATAATAATCAGGCCATCCATCGCATGACATTAACTTACCCCCCATACATCTTGCAACCACACCAGTCGGTAGTTTGAACTTCCACCAACAAAGTTGTTGATGCTTCTCGCCTCTTACCATCCCTCAGACGAAGAAAACTTTAATTGCGTCATGTGTGTAATCGGCGACCAATCGAGACTATGCCAACGTATACTATTGACTCGCAAGCTCATATCCGGTACTAATTTTCATTGTGATCCAGACTATTTGAGCCAATGAGTAGTGCTCGCTCCAGCCCAGTGCCTACGTCATTAATCCCTCACTTACGGCATGCTAAGGTACAGACTATCCTTCAGATCAGAATGTGCTTCTCCGAGTCCTAGCCCATTACAGGTAGTGAAGAAGAGTTCTCTTCATCACGTTGGACTATCACCAACCGTGCATGTCCACAATCCAGGACCCGCACTGTGTCCGGCTGTGAATGAAGGATCCACACTTCACGCGACTGATATGAACTCCCGCTCAGGAGCATATTACTGATCAATTGATATCACTAGCATAGAAGTTATGCAGAATGTTAATATATATGCATCCTCGTGATTTATCAAATCAAGTATCATCTGTTGCTGCTGGGGAAGACACCCTAACATCACCCCCATCTCTATGAGCGGTGACCTCAATGGTGCTCTATCAAAATTGAACAATCGAACAATACTAAATCAAATCCCTCAGGTTTTTCATACGACCATCCTATATCCTCTGTTTCCTTGATCCGATTCCTTTTGCATTCTTTGGAAATCCACCGTCCTTCTCCACCGCTGGATTCCTATTATAACAATCCTCCAATATCCTCAAATCGTGACCTGCCACATTCTCATCCATCTCCCACGTATTTTCTTCCAGCAAAAAATCATTCTATTGGGGCAGAAATAAATGTTACCTAGGATTGTCGTCCAAGGGTCTGCTTGGTATGATTCACACCTTTGGCCAGTCTGCGCCGTTGCCTTCAATTTCGAGTATTTGTTTCACACTGTCGGTTCCACTGTATAGTTCAATTATGTCGCCATTGATGACCGAATCAATCTTCCAATTCTCTGGTTGCTTGAGCTTGCAATACCAGAGATTGCTGCTGACCAATATTACCTTGAAGTGTCTCAGGATTTCGTCTTCCAGGTTCTTGCACCTATGTTTAGCTCATATGTTCTGACTGTTAAGCATAACTAAATCCCCTGTCTTCAACGGTTCCATTGTCTGCCTCCTCATGTTGTAGTGTGTGTCCAAATTCGTAACTGTCTCCTCCAACCGCACTGTTGGCTTCTGATAAACCGAATTCGTGTAATGGCCATACAACTCGAAAGCTAGATTCCTGCACTAAATTTCCGTTGGCCAGTTTGTCCGTGGTTCAAATCCATAGTTTGCATATGATTGAGATATCTTAGCTGAAACATGCTTGGAATGATTATTCGCATATTCCGCCATTGCTAGCAATGACGCCTAATCATTCTGTTCATAGCAACAGTAGGATCATAAATAGGATTTGAGTACTTCCTGGATACACTCCAATTGTCCGTCGGTGTGCGGATGATAGGTTGTTCACACACTGTACTGGACAACCCAAAAATTATCCATTTCCATATAGAAACTTCCTGAAAATGTTGAGTCTCTATCAGATTCCGTGTCCGCTGGGAAACCGTGGTACTAACATACATTTTCTCGATACCCTCTGGGAACCGTGAGCAAATCGTTTTTCTAGAATGTCATGAATTGCGCCATCTTCGTAAACTGGTCCACCACAACCTGAATCATAGTAGCTCCTATGGATTCTTGCAAGTCAGTAATAAAATCCATGCGGATATGTGTTCATGCTTTGCATGGTACTTCCAAGGCATGTAACAGACCATGCTTTGCGTGTGTAGGAGCATTGGTTCTCTGGCATATGTCGAATTCATTGCAGTATCTCCATACATCACGTTCCACATTCATCCAGTAGACATTCCTTGTGAATAACTACAGTGTCCTTTCCCTACAGAAATCACCCGCAACCTTGGAATCGTGTTCTGATTTAATCATTCGTTGTTGCAGACCTTCTGGTACGTAAACCCTAATCTTTCAGTATAGCAATTCATCGATAATTGAAAAGATCTTATCAATGTTCGCTCCCGACAATACTTGCTTGCATCGCTCTCTTTTCTTCTCGTCCCACATGACTTTGTCCCTAATCCATTCATTTGCCACCAGTAGTAGTTGTTCTACTTCCATAGCCAATATCTGAATTAATTCGCCCTCGTTGTTAAGATTTAATTCCATAGCCCCAACTTCTAATCATTGTTCTATTTCAAGCATTGTCTGGTGAGTTGCTGAAGTTATACCCCCTAGTCTAGAGGTGAATACCGGGCACCGGGGGAGAATGTTTGCTTTGTCATTGGCACAACCTTTCTCGCAAGACTACTGGAAGTTTAATAGCATAAGCTCTTCCGACCACCTAGCTTGTCTTCGATTGAGCAATAATGCCATCTTAGAGTAATCAACGTTTTGATGGTCCGAAAAGATTGTTGTTTTATGCTTGGCTCCTTCCGGATAATGGTGGTCCACCCTGAGTGAACATGCCACAGGTAATATCCTGTTATCGTCGACGTTGGAATTTATTTCCGCAGGATTAAAAGTCCGTGATACAAATCTCACAGTGTGAATTTTGCCATCCTGTAATTTTTGCAATCGTATTCCTGCGATCGCAACGTCAGATGAATCTGTTTCATTGTAATGCTTGTCTATCCGGATCATAACATCTGAGAAGAGGGGTGTTTCCGGATGTAAATATAATTGCAATTTCGATGAAAGCTACATCATGTGCTCCTCCCAATGTCAATTCCGTATCGTGTAGAAGTAGATGTGTAATTGGCTATACCATTGTAGCAAAATTATGGATTAATGTCGGCTAAAAATTCCAAAAGCCCAACAATTGTTGAACTTACTTTGTTGAGGTTGGTCTTGGCCAAGCAATGATGGCCTTGGCTTTATCCGGGTCCATCTGGAGTCCTGCACCCCTAACCATAAACCATAGTATTACCGTATCTGAAACATTGAAAAGGCACTTATCTGTTTCGATGCACATATGGTTGTTCATTAAAAGCTGAAACACCATAGATATCTGCATATAGTATTTATCAGGAGACCCTGTGGCAGCTAGGAATATATCATCGATATAGGCACCCACAACCATGTTGTTGTCTCCATCAATATGAACGTCTGCCTTCATGACTAACTGAAGTTCCAATAGAGGTCGTAGGATCTTATTAATTTCTCCTGCAAAGTTGGCAGGCGCTTTACAAAGTCCGAAAAGATTAATCAGGTATTCATAAAGGCCGAATTCAGTACAGACCGCGGTAAATCTTGCATGCCCCAATGCTATCCTTATTAAGTAGAATCCCGACTTAAGGTCTATCTGCATACTATGCATTGCTTCATTAACACTGGCAGATAGCTCTTCCATCAATGGTAATGGTGTTCAATTCTTCATTGTATAGTGATTCAGATGCCAATAATCAATACAATGACTTAAGCAGTGGCCATTGGGTTTTGGTACGAACAATAAAGGGCTTCCAATCGTACTGCTAGAAGAACGGATCTTCCCTTACTTTATCATCATATTGTGGTATTTGAGTAATACTTTTTCTTGCTCCTGCGATGATTGATAAATTGACCCCATTTGGAGCTTTGCTTCAGAAAGCAATAATTCGATCGGGTAGTCACAACCCATATTACCCGGTAACTGTTCTGCTTCATTTGGATCAAAGAATAATTAAAACTTATGATACTGCCCAGGTAGTTGAAGAGATATCAACGGATTGCTCATAACTATCGCTCCAATGTGTATGGCTTTATCATAAGGTGCGATTCTCTAATCATAAGTAATCGAGTATTCCGGATGTATTTTCCCATGCCCGTAACATTCGGATTGACAGTGAGGAAAATGCAGGTGAATCGGTGTCATTCCTCTAGCCATATGTATTTCTAACTACCCAGCCTGAATGAGTGCATCGTAGTCTGCAGAAGTCTTAATCACCACGAAGCCATGATGATTTTCGTCCTAAGACCGGTGATTTCTGAAAGATATTCCCAATTCTACAGTAAACTCAATTCCACTCTTCAAATAGCTTCTTGAAACTTCTCCAGCCTGAACCAGCACAGTTCTTTTAACAACCAGTAATGCAAATGCTTTCGCGGCCTCCAGTCATATAAGAACAGAGGTACTTCCAAAATCCCGCATGCATTGCAAAGGGAATTATCACCCGTCAAGGCCAAAAAGAATCGGTATATTGGTCGTATATCCACTTGGGTGGCAGATATGTTCCGAATTTTCTGAGGGAATGCAGTTTGATAATAAACAAAACCTGTTGATGAATTGATATTAGTTGGCTGCTTAAGCAGGGGTTCTGAATGGGTTCGTGTCGCAATCGCTATCCTTTTGACAACTGTGTAACCAAACGGGTTATGAATTGGTTGATGTGTTTTGGTGAGGTGACATATATATATTCTGGATGATGTATATTTTTTTTTTGACGTATATCCTTAATTTGCAGCAGTTTCGCCCTGCCAGCCATCGTCAGACAAAGAATATAAATCCAAAGAAAAGAGGTCTTTCTATGAAAAATAGGTGTGTTTAACCATCAATTTTCGACCTTCAAGGTCAATGTGGCTTGCTAATCAGATTCCGAATGTAGTGGTGAATCCCACCAGTTCCCTTCTTCTCCCTCCTGATGCAGCTCTTCTGGTTCATTCTCCTCCCAATACTCACCTTCTAAATCCTCCTTCTCATGGCCAAAATCTGATTCTTCCGCACCCTCAGTTGTATCACTCTTAGTCGAATTCGAACTTGACTCCTCTCCTTTGCAGCCAAAGTCCATTCCAGCTTCTTTCATCTTCTGATATTCCATTGACTTTCTGTAACTCGCCGTTCCTTTATCCAATTGCATTGGTCTAATGCAGACTTTTACCCAGTGACTTCCTTTCCTACCACTGGGTCAGGTACATGACAGGCACTCTCCAGCTGCCTTTTGTTGCTTGATTTCGGAAGAATCTATTCCTTCAGTTTTTGCATGGTGTTCTTCAGCAAAATGAATTTTAGTCTCTGGAAGCTTCCAGAACTGTCTGAGAAGATCTGGAGTGTAAACTTGGATGCGTCGATTGCAGGAGTGAAACAGACCATAGGCGGGCATTCCCGCCGGCCTTCCGAGTAACTGAGATCAGTGATGACTGGTATAGGAGTACAATGGGAGTAATTGGGATAAGTTTGGGAACAGCTCGGAGTGCTGCAGGGAACATTGGGTGCAACTGGGAGCAACTGGGAGTGCCTGCGATAATTTTGGGAGCGCCAAAAACAATTCTGGGAGCGCCAAAGACAAGCCTCGGAGGGCCGAGAACAAGTCTGGGGGCACATGCATCGTATCCGGGAGGGCCGATGACAAGCCTCGGAGCGCCGGCGATAAGCCTGGGATCACTTGCGTCAAGTCTAAGAGCGTTGACGACAAGTCTGGGAGTACATCGAATCATAGCACAGCAGTCCAGGAAACACCTATTCTTTGGGAAGTCAGCTGGTGCGCCTGGACATCATAGCTACTACTTATCGTTCAATGATGGTTAAAACTCATATACTCAGATTGTATTCTCATTTATGTATCTATGAATCAATGTATCTCTGTATCTATATAGCTACCCATCTACACACGATAGATCTGGACAGGCTGCAGGCGGTGCTCGAGAGCAATTGAAGGTGTGCCTGAAACTGAAAAACGAGTGACCCCAGAAACCCACTCCGAGGGTGTGATCGAGTGAGTATCGAGATGCAGTTGGAGGTTGTAAGCGAGCGTATTTGGACATACAATTCGAGATCATGGTAGAGCGAGTCTCTAGATGCACTTGGATGCCATGATAGTGCTAACTTGGAGGACATAAACGAGCGAGATTAGAGATGCACTTGTGGAGGCCGTGATCAAGCGAGTGTGCAGATATTCACTTGGAGGCCACGATTGACCGAGTTTAGAGATGCATTTGGAGGCCGTGATGGAGCGTGTTTCGAGGCTGTAATCGAGCGGGTTTGAAGATACACATGGAGGCCATGATTGATCGACTTTGGAGATGCACGTGGAGGCCATAAGCGAGGGGGTTTAGAGATGCATTTAGTGGCCGTAATCGAGCGTGTTTACAGGCCTTAATCGAGCGAGTGTAGAGATGCATGTGGAGGCCGTAATTGAGCTTGTTTGGAGATGGACTAGAAGGCTGTGATTCAGCGGGTTTAGAGGCTTGTAATCGAGCGAGTTTTGAAATGCACTTGGAGGCCATGACTGTGCAAAGTTGTAGGCCGTAATGATGAGAGTTTGGACAAGCACTTCCAAGATATCAATGGACAGAATGCCAGGGTGCTGAGACTGTGTTCATCGGCAAGTTACCTCGCAACCCGTGGAATGTGACAATAGGACTTTTCCTTTGAGCTGTCATTGAGAGCAGGCTGAGGGCAGTCAATCGTGTAAGGAGGCATGTCGGAAGCGGAAGCTACATCCAGGGGTCAACTCATCATTATGAGAATAAAGGGAATATAGGCAATCATGGGTGGATGCTGTACTCGGTGTATGCTGTACTTCGGTGTGTTGTGTACTCGGTGTATGCTGTACATGGTGTATGCTGTACTCAGTGTATCATGTACTCGGTGTTAACTCTTGAACACAGCATGGAGAGATCGAGACTGATGACCTAACGTTCTGTTTTCTGGTGATTATAGAGTTGAGGACGAGAAAAAGAGAGATGGGGAAAGAAGATGAACAATGTGGAGGATATGAGCTGGTATGAGAAGTCAGGGGTCAGACATCCCTGATATGGTTGGGAAGACCTCGTATTGATGCAATTTCATGCCGGATTGGGACTTGTACCTGCCCAATCGGGGATGGTTACTAGACACCTATACAACATTCTCTTAAGTCCCTGGTTCTCATGACAATTTCCCTTAGAGTCTCTCATTCTCGTCATCAACTCTTCCATCATCTGAACACACGAAGTTAAGTCATTGCTCTGTATCCGTCCTTGCAATCATTACCAGTTAACACTGAGTACAGCATACTCCGAGTACTGCATACACCCAATACTGTATACACCGAGTACTACATACACCGTGTACTGCATCATCCCAAAATCCACTGTCTCCCGCACCCAGCCAGTCTCTTATCTCGCGGGAGACCATGTTGTACTCAACTCTCTCCATTCCTACCATTGTGAGTTCACCAATGAATAGAATCTCATCTCCCGTCACGCCTCCCTCCCGAAGTACCTCCTCCGGATTGAATGCCTCCAGGTACTACTCTACTATTCCTCGATCATGGCCTCCGAGTCCATATCCAACCACGCTCGATTACAGCCTGCAAGCGTATCTCATGACTCGTACGATTGTGGCCTCCAAGCCCATGTCCCCAATCTCACTTGATTACACCCTCCAAGTGAATCTCAATTACGACCTCCTAGTGCATATCCAAACTCGCACAATCACGGCCTCCAAGTACATCTCTAACCTTGCACAATCAGGACCTCCAGGTGCATTTCCTAACTCGCAAACTTACAGCCTTCAAGTGCATTGCCAAACTCGCTTCATTACAGCATCCAAGTGTATCTCTAAACTCGCACAATTACTGCCTCCAAATGCACATCTCCAATCTAGCTCATTCACGGCCTCCAACTGCATCTCCAAACTTGCTCCATTACCGCCTCCAAGTGCATCTCTAAGCTCGCACAATCACTGCCTCCCGGTGCATCTGCAAACTGGCACAGGTGCCGCCTCCAAGTGCATCCCCAAATCCGCTCGATCACAGCCTCCAAGTGTATTGCCATACTTGCTTGATTATGGCCTCCGAACTCGCTTGATCACAGCCTCGGTCTGCATTTCTAAGTTCACCTGATCACGGGGTGGTGAAACGGTGGTGCAATATAGCAGGCATCCCATCATGAACACTCCCCTGCACCTCGCGCGGTATCCTAATGGAATTCATCAGAAAGAGTGGTTCTAGCTCAAGGTGTGTAGGATGAGGGTGAGATGATGTCTATCTACCCCAGGGTTTCTCAACAATATACTGCCTGTCGCTGAGTCCATCTCCGTTATCCCTGTATCCGCGTATGTGTATGAATATAGAGACCTAGCCAATATACTGATGTAGGAAATCTTGTGACTGTAACAACCACCAATATGATCGCTGAAATGCCTTGTGGTTATGGAACCCTAGGAACCGCTGCTGTCAGAATATGGCACCCAGTCTCCGGTAGAGCTTGTGCAGAGGTCTCAGCTACTCTCAAAGTCTCCCGCAGACCTCCGCAGCGGTCTCAGCAACTGCATAATATGATAATTCTAATAGTCAATCTCGTAGGCTTCTGAATGCAACTGTATTGCGACAGGTGCTTTAAGGTGCACGTGAGAATGCTCCTGCAGAGTCGGAAAAGACTTTGCAAAGCCCCAGGGGGGGCTGGGAGCATCTGGAAGTACTTAGAAGCACTGGTGAGTGCTACCGGAGTGTCTGGGAGGCTTGCACATGGCTTCCGGACCTAATTAGATTCAGCTGATGAAGATTATGTAAGTCATGATAGGATTCATTTGAAGATCCCATAGTTTGGGACCAGTATCTTACTTATAAGAAACATGCTTGCAGTGGGGAATATGCCTTCCATGCTCCCTGAGATTATTATCCTTCGGTTGTGTTGACATCCCACGGTTCAATTGCCAATTCCAAGTGCTGTCTGCAAGTTGAGGTGAACTATGAGAACAATGTTTGAACCATAGCTTTGGGAAATGATCAGGGTCGACAGCAACCTGGTTCCCATTAGGCAGTGCCAGTTGCCACCACACCTGAAGTCTCAATTCTGACCTGGCAGATGTAATTCTCCCTACACTTTTCCCATGGGCAAGGTGTCAGCATGTTGTTCATTTGCTCCATCTTTGGATTCATATAATGCTTTTGTTTTTGATATGTGATAATAGTTGTTTATCAAAGTCATATATTTAACATACAGCAATCATGCATTGCATGGGCTGCCACAGTTATTCACATCAATCATTTTAGAACCAGTGGCTTGCAATTAATCTTTAGTATCTTTGACTATATGGAGGGTGGAGAGTGGTGTAATGAGCTCACATATCTCTGTAATGCCAAGATTACTGTTAGGGGTTCTCCATTGACAGCGATAATTGTACTCGCGATAATGATATGAATACATGTCCTCTGGTTACTCTCGGTCTAGTCACGAAATATGCATAACAACTTTCCATCACATCGCAAGGAGGCCAGTCGGATGTCCTTTAGCCAGGAAACATGAGAATGGCATGTCAATTGCATATGTTACAGCCTAACGGATTCACTCCAGATCATGCAGCAATGTTGCCATTGTGGAGTTATCTTACCATCCGCTGTGCACATAGTAATCAATGACATTCATTATTCCTGATACCAGCGCACTTTGTCTTCCAAGACACAGCAGTCAATAGTCAATATGCGATCAGGTGGAATCTCTGCCTCATTGCCGCAGGTTCTATGAGTTTCCAAGTCACGCCCCAGTCAAAGAGAATGGTCTCAGCCTAAGAATGATATAACTGAGGGAATTATAATGTTCACTGATGATATGCCTGCTGAATCAATCCTGCTCACTGGTGTGAGTTGAGTATGCATTGCAACGTCAAACTCGTATTCGATACAAGTGGACTGGTGAAGTTGTACACTGGCGTGGTATCTGTTGGTCGCCGATTGAATCAATGATGAGATCCAAATTTCCTTCAGGGTGAGGCACTAAAGGGCCATAGGAACTACAGACTAAACTCAGCAGATATTCCAATTTGTGGCTCACATTGATGCCGAGATATCGACGTTCAAGTTTCCTCGGACATGTTGTCTGATGTGATATCATACGATGGATGGCCTGAAACCTGTCTGGAGCCTAACGCTATCATCCCGTATCTGCATGAACACCATATCATACTGGGATGCATTGCATGTTATCACCAGGCTCATGTCGTGACCGCGATAACGCTATGACGAGCACTGTAGTCATGATGTCGAAGACTGGGTGTACGAAGACTTGAAGAATGCTATAACCAGAGGGCATTGCTCCAGCACTCAGAAAAGAAGTATTAGCAGCAATCCACAGTCAACAGTCGGAACACAGATGACGATTTTGAAATATTATTAAGAATTCTATCTCTTGTACACAGTTGTTCTCTTATAAAATCATGTGACTGGGGCCTTGTTTGCCTGGACATCATTATACACCTGCAGAGTATGCACTGCAACGTCAACTCCAGTCTTTTGGCCATTGCCTTTTTCTATTTGAAGAACACCTTTCAACCCACATCTACTGAGTGGTGTTTCTTTTCTGCAAACATGAGAATATCGGGTTTCTGGTACTGAGATATCTCAATCCTGGCGAATTGCCATTTGAGGAATTTTCCGAGGATTGGTTGATCGTCGGCGAAGTTTGATCTTTATTTAGTTTGCTGATGTTATTAGAGACAGTTCAGTGTAGTAGGTCTTGCAAGATGCCGGCAAGAGGTTCCTTTTCAGGATGAAGTGAGGACAGACACATTCACTTGATAGGCGGTTGTACTGAATTCAATATAGATTGTATTGATTCTTGGGATTAAACACCCCAGTAACTGTATAATATTTTAAGTACTCTATGCCGTATCTGATTGAGTACTATATGTCACTAGAGGTATTATATTTATACAAGGATCTCCATAAGATAGAATATTATTTGATACCATACACAAACAACGCCAAACTACATTTAATCCTCATTCAAAAACCCACACTCCGCCACAGGTATGACTTTGGAGTGCCAGAAGTCCGAAGATACCTTCGGTTCCATTTATTTTACCCAGAGGACTTACAGCCAACATTGCCAAAGACAGAACTGCTTCTGCGTCAGCTGCCAGTTATACAGTGTAGTGGAAAGGAGTAAGGCAGCAAGTTGCCAATGTTGTAACTACCTTTTGGAGTGTTACGCCTACAAGTATTTATGCAAGATTAACCCAAGGCTTCCAAATTTTCCCAATGTACTGGATGCACCATTGTCAACTCGATCAATGTCCTCATCGAGAAGAGGCAAAAGTTGACTTATACTGATTGATTCTGCCACCCTATTACAGTCATACTATCAATAATGGCGGGCACCAAGTGGAGGTTGACATTGAAGAGCATTGCATTGGCGTACAGCGGCTCCAGAGTAGACAACCCTTGGCCGCCAGCAGTGGAGGAAATCCCGTCATGGGTGCAGGAATTCCAGAGGCTGGTTCGCATGCAGCGCTGGAGTACCAGCAAATGACGACGATGCAACTTCCTGACCAAGACAAGCAGTGTCTAGACGAGCTGCAATTGCCGGATGCGAATTCCAACTTAGTTCAAAAACTATTGTCAAATTGGTCACAGCAAGATGTGCATATCATACATGCTGGCATCAAAGAAATAGAGGTGGTAGAAGATAAATATAATTTAGTTCAGACATATATTGAAATCCTCAAAACTAGGGTCCACACTGAAAAACATTGAGTGGACGCTGAGTAAGCTGGAGTGGCGACTTAGTTGTATTTACAGAAGATGCTGTTCCAGGAAGTATGATCAGGAATTGATATTTCAAATGCCCAGGATTCTCGGATTGTACAAGAAGCCAATGACATCTTCATCATGTATAAGAGGGAGATGGAGGATATGAGTAAACAGATTGCCGGTAATGCCAGTCAGATGCAGGGACTCAAGGGAGCAAATATCGATATCCAAAGGTCTTCGAAAGCAATGAATTCAATATTCAAAAAGTTAATAGAGTATTGGATTCCATTATGAGCTCGCTTGAGGAAGTTCCATCAAAAAAGGATGTCAGAGAGCATGTCTCAGCGATGGAGGAACAAATGGTTCAAATACAGAAGGATAATACAGGAATAACCACTGCTATGGAAGGATACAGATTTTCAGAATCCTCCCATTACAATTTCCGTCAGCAGATACCGCAAGCTGGATGATCCACTACTGTGCATCCTGCAAGACAGAAATATTTCTGTATTGATGGGTCAAATGTGACAGATACTGAATGTGCCTTCACATAGCTAGGACAATTGTGGGGTGGTTCTGAACATGAAGCACCGGCCAAATGAGCAGCCGATGGTGAAGCCGGCGGTGCGGCGGTTCGATCATCTGGACGAGAAGGCGACCCACCATTTCCAGGATCAAATCATCCTTCAGATTACAGAAATACTCCTAATACTCTTCGGCAGAGTTGAAGACAAAGGCACATACAGGAATGACCATATGCAAAGCAGAGTAACATACAGGAACCAAAAAGATTTGAAGGATAACCAGGTGATGAGTTTGACAGCTGGTTGATAATAGTGGATGTATATATCCACATTCAACCCAAGACGTTTCCAAAGAATGAACGAACAATTGAACAGATTGGTACTTTCATGGATAGATATGCCACAGCCTGGCATAGTAAATCGATAAAAGAGACTTTATGCAAGAAACACCTGAAATAGATTACAGAATATATTTCAGCTATGAAGTTACAGTTTGGGGATAAAGACGCCTACGACGAAGCCTATCCTAACTTGGAAGATGTCAGCTACACCTGGTGCATCAGGGACATGTTTACACAAATCCAAATGAAGAATGATAAGGCCATGGTTTCCGGCGCAGGTGTGAACAAGATTATCCTCAACCATTTGCGACACATGATTTTGGAGCAAATTTACACCGTCAATTTAAGAGGAAAAACACATCATGAAATCATTGCTATTATTGCAAATGCAGGGCGGACTGCAGAAAAATGGGATGCCGCGACAAAGAATTTGCGATTAACATAATCCATTTCAGAAGTACAAAAGGAATCTCAGATGAGAACAAGGTTCGGTAATAAAACCCAGTTCGGTAAACAGAAAACCTTTAAAAGTATGTATTTAGGGAGACGTACTAATCAGTCAGGAGGAGAATATAACGTCCCTATTCGGTCAAACCGGATATTTAACCCAAGAAATAATTCGAATAACACTTACGCGGAACAAACAGAAGGAACTGCTAAATCTGAACTTGACTGAAGGAAGTCAGGAGGAGAATACGAGAGATGCCCGTCGCATGGTGATCGGATGTGAGCTCATCAAACAATGGATTGTTTCCGGTAAACCAGAAATGAAGATGGAACGTCACCACTTCCAAAGGTTAAGAAGTACTAGAAGGTCAACGTCTAAGCATATAATCAGAAGGAAGAATCTGAGTTGGAGATAGATCTGTATAGAACAGTTGTGGAAAGTAGTGATATGTTGGAAGAAGATAATCCTGAAGTGGAAGAGGAGTAAGATACTAGCATTAGGGATTTCGATGAAAAGTTTGTTCCGGAATTGGAATCCGAACAGGATCTGGAATCTGAAATCGAGTGAAATTGGTGGGATTCAGATAGTGATGAACAATCCAAAGCCATATTCAGCTTATGGTTGGAAATGATTATTATAACAAACCAATGTGCAATTGGAAGAGCATTTCGTTTGTTCTTTCCTTCCTGAGGATAACCGGAATGTCGAAACTGCTTGCCAGCAATGGGATATGATTACAATCAACATCCATACTCAATAACTGATCCCGATGATTATCCCATTGTCGACACATTATAGTCGAAAGGATAGTAGTCTCAAAATGACAAGTGATTGACCAGCTTAGTTCTTCAACCAAACAATGTAATACTTCTACTGATTAAGTCTGTTATGGAACTTCAATCAATGCAATGATTACGATGATATCGCCTACTATTATTGGGAACAGTCCAATATATCAATTCTTCATTGACTATGATAACCGTCATTATCAATTACGATGCATGTTGGATTTAGGAAGTACTCGCTTTGTGATTTCACCAAACGCTGGTAAGGCTTTTAAAATCATAGTTGTCACATGAACAAAACATTTGAAATCCAAGTATGATACTGGTCGAGAATTTCTTACAAACGGACTATACACAGTTCCGTTGTAATTTTCTTTCAGGGATCATGGTCCTTATGATCCTGAAGATCATGCTTTTGAGTTTATGACTACATGTAGAATTTATGATTGTCTTATTCCAGCATGGTATTTTGAGACACATTCAGCCCGAGGAACTGCAACATCCCATTTACACTTTCCACATTGTTGTTCTCAGTGTTATAGACAAGATCAAATTCATCCAGAATATTCTACAAGTTATAATACAAGAATAGTGCTTGATAAATTTGCATTACAAATAGGATATTAGGTACAAAGTATACGAGCAATGCTTGACCGATTACCGAAACAATATCATGAATTTTTGTTGTCATTTGACCCGGAAATTGCGGAACAATCACCGGATAGTGGATGGTACTATCGTCGAATGGAACTTATCAGTGGAGAAGATAAATCAGAAATGGGACCAATCGATCACTGATCTCAAGATGAGGAGAAAATATTGGTTCAATGTTTCCAGAAATTGATCAAGGAATAAAAGATTTGACTATCGAGTAGTTCAGTCAGATGTCCAATATTATTTGATCCTAACCCTAATGGCAAAGGTCTTCGATTGTGTGTCGATTATCAGTATCTCAACTATTACACGAAGACAGACAAAACACCACATTCAATCATGGGTGAATTAACAAGACAGTTCAGAGACTACGATTTCATCACTGAAGCAGATATGAAGGCAGGGTTTCGATTATAGCAAATGGCTGTGGGTCATGAAAAGTATAAGGCCTGTCGAACCAAGTTTGGTCTATACAAATAGATGATATGCTTTTCGGATGATCCAATGAGCCTACAGCTTTGGGATGGGAAATTACCAAGATATTACGACCGTTTCTTGGTATGGACATCAGCAAAGAATGTTTCGTTCCGGGCGGAATGGCTCTGTCAGAGTGGACGTGCTCTGTCAGAGCTATTAGAGGCACTATGGTGGCGGATTACTCCGCGCCCGGAGTCAATTCAACGCCTCGGTTTCAATATCGTCCTGTGATCGCTGTTCCACCGTTTCTTCTCGTTCTGTCGGTATCCTATTTTACACAATCACTCTGGCGTTGTGGCTAACTGTGACTATACGTCGGAATGGTTTGATTGGGTACGCGCTTGCATCGTGATTGCAATGCAATGGGTGACGCTGCGAAAATCTCTCCTCGCGTTCCATTTCCCTGAGCGCAAAATGCACTTCTCTCTTTACTAATTGTACAGGATTGGAAAGCGATGGGTGACGCTGGGTGTATCTCGCCTCGCGTTCCTTCTACCTGAGCACAAAATGGCATTCTCTCTTTACTAATTATACATATCATTCCACGTCGCCAGATCTGTGTGGCTATTGACAATCCATCGTTCGTTCCGTCCGTCTCCTGTCTTAGTACTAGTAGCTATCTCTGGAATGACGTACATGCAGCCAATGATATTTCCCATGCTGAACACTTGCAAAGCAACGGCTGTCGGTTCTTTTCTCACTTGTACAAATTTCGAGACGGAATCCATGTTACCCGAGCTTTCAGGTATTGTGGTGACTAGCAGGGCTAACCAGTACTGAACGAAAGCTCCATCCTCATTGAGGAGTTTGATTTTGAATAGTCATTGCACTTGCGACGGAAGATGTCCATTCATCGCGAAATACTACCTTCCCGGGCGTTGCTTTACTCACACCCAGTCGTTCCGACGATCTCCTCCGCACCAGCTCTGGATTCCTGTGCATCAACCCATCGGAGATATGCGTTCACCATCTAAACCCTCAACTTGAACCTTAATACCATGGTAAATACAGAGCTCCATTGCGTGCAGTTGTTCATCTGATATATACGTCTTGTTACGACTCTTATGCTTGATAAACTC